>Ga0302197_10000231_pt1 | contig 56621 bp, 50 predicted proteins | sample II_Bog_N2_1_FD_193526 | JGI IMG/M metagenome (GOLD analysis project Ga0302197, IMG submission 193526) | Peat permafrost microbial communities from Stordalen Mire near Abisko, Sweden - II_Bog_N2_1 | ecosystem: Environmental > Terrestrial > Soil > Wetlands > Peat | place: Sweden: Abisko... | reverse complement strand
CAGAATCGAGTCGATCAACGACACCGCCGGTGCCATCTTCAACGCCGGACGTTCCGTCTTCTTGCGTTGCGCAGGAACTGCGTTCCGAACCGCCTCCCGCACCATGCGCCGATGCACGCCCAGCTTCTGCGCCACACCGATCACCGACCCAACGCCAAACTCATACTCCCGACGTATCTGCTCGTAAAGCTCCACCTTGGCACTCCAATCCAACTCGCCCTCCGTCCCTCATATCACTGAGGAACAGGGTAGAGTCCGCACTGCCCAAGGGTGGGCCAACTTAAACCGCCATACTGGGCCAAATCAGAGTGCCAGAATCATGGACAATAACTCTGCACCCTCTGTGGTCGCCAGACATCAACCTCTCCAGGTAAGCGGTGAATTTCTGCTCTACCTGGATATAGTCACCCAACCTGAGGTCAGTGGTTGTCGTGTGATTCTTGAGCCAATCTGAGAGAAACAGTATCAATTCGATCGTCATGGCAGCCTCGCCACGTTCAAAGCGTGCCTTCATCTCCTTCACTGTGCGCCGTATCCGATCGTGCTGCTGAACATGCGCCGGCATTTCCGGGTAGCGCATGGCAGCCATTATCTTCTCTTCATTGGCAAAATGACTCATGGTGAACTCCGTCAATTCTGCGAGAAGCGCTCCCAGAATCTCTTTGCCTTGCCCACTTAGCATCGCCTTATGGAGACGATCAACGAAACCGAATATTTCTTCGTGCTCCCGGTCGATCGCGGAGTCATGCATGGTAATTTCCGGTGTCCACCCTGAGATGCTTGCTGCGACAATTGACATGTTTTTGACTGCTCCTTCAGGGATGTAACCAGCTCTAATGTCCCAATTCGCGTTGCTCTAATCCAGGATGGGGAATGCTGTTGGACTAAAAGAACTCCACATTGTCCCCAAGTCCATCGGTTTCTCCAGATGGAGAGTTATTTTCCTCGGGCGGTGCAGGTCCAGGCGCATTCCCGGTCGTCACCCTCGTCATATTCTCATGAACGTCGAGTTCCGCTTGCATGGTGTAGTGGCTCATAAAATCGGCCAAACCCGGTTCGGGCGCTTCGCTTCCATTGTTTGACAAGCCGCGCTTGGCTCTCTCTCCGATCTCCTCGATCGATTCTCGTGCGCGCGCGACAGCCTCCGTGAAGAGAGTGCCGACGGAAAAGTTCTTGCGAGTCGCGGAGAGGTCTCCGGCAAGGCGCTCACCGCGAGCGACGATCTGAAAGCTCTGCGCAAAAGTTCGCTCGGCCCCGGAGTGCAGGTCCGCAATGGCCAGGCGTAGCTCATCTACATAAGCGTCGCCATTCTCTGGCGCGCTGGCTGGGTCCGGTCCGTATTCATCGCGTGAGCGTGTGGCTCCTTCGCTCATGGAGTTGAGCGATGCGACAAGAGATCCCGAGCGTTCGCTGCATTCGGACGCCAACTGTTGCACCGAGCCGGCGATAACGTCGAGGGTATTCCCGGCGTCGCTCAAATGGGATGCGCTGATGCGTGCATTCAATGCCATCATTCGCATCCTGTATTCAATTTGCTGGATTTCTTGAATGGGCTCGCGCATTCTGCCAATGGTCTCTGCCAGGCCCTTTCGCGTGGCCCGCGTTGCTGCTTCAGTCTTTGAAGCGCGGCCGAGACTGGTCAGAACCGCGCTGCAATCCTGCTCCAACGGCAGGAAGAAGGATCCTTCCCCATCCTCGCGAATGCCTGACAATGCCCGGCTCTCGTCGGCCATCTGTAGTACGTTACTGGCAATGCCTTCCAGATTGCGTTCAACGGACTCGACCGAAGCGGTAAATTTCTTCCCGGCGTCGGCAAGTTGCGCGGATTGCAGCGCCAGTACCGCCGAGGTTCCCCGCGGGTGAGAAGAAGGGCTTCCACTCACTCCCCTGGACTCGGAACTCAGGCGCTGCAATACTTCGATCACATGCTCAACTTGCTGCCGGGTAATATCGTGGAACTGGATAGATACGATCAGTCTCTTGAAAGCGTCCGATACCGCTCCATATTCGGTTCCCAGTCGATTCGTCGATTCGCGCGCTTTTTCCTGGACATCGCGGAACAACGACAGGCCGGCTAAGGTCCTGGAGATCAGAGCCGGCAAGTCCTTCGTCTGTCCTGCTTCGAGCACTGAGATCTCTCTGATTGCGGCTTCGATTGGTGGAATCAGCGAGTCTGCCATCTCCAGGGCACTCTCGACCCTGCTGTGAATGTGCCCGGCCAGTAGGCCGACATCGTCAGCCAGATCGCAGAAATCTGCTCCTGTACTGCCAAGCCGCGCAGTTTCGATTCGCGTTAGGAGTCCAAGCGTGCGAAACGTGGAAACAGTTTCCTGGAATCCCGATACTGTTCGCTTCAGTAAGCTCACCGCATGGTGCATGCTGACGAGGCTCCCGTCGCCGCTTTCCAGAGACATCTCCATGCACCGGTCGAGAACGCATGTAAGCGCCTGGGATGCTCGCTGTCCATGGTCCGCATCCGCCAAACCGGTCAACTCCGACAAAATCATGCTTACAGTCTGCATGAATTCAGCCATCTTCACGCCGATGTTCAGGAAACTCTCTTCGGTGTGGTGATTCAGCAGGTCGAGTTCCGCGATCACCTGCCCGAGCGATTCGGCCAACACGTCGGAAAGCTCTGCCCGCGGCGGCATAACTTCATTGCGCGCCCATAGCTTGTTGATTAGTTGCATGCGACTCCGCCGAGCGCGCTGCATTCGAGCGCATTCAGAACGAGCACCACTCGTCCATCCCCCATAATGGCGGCGCCTTGGAACTCCTTGCACTGCTCCAGTCCGCCCGTCAGAGGCTTAACCAATACTTCAACTTCTGTGAGGAACTTATCCACCACCAAGCCATACCTCATCGAGCCCGCTTCAACGATTGCTACTGAGATCTCCGGTGTTCTTAGAGGAGTCAGTCCCAGCATCTCCGCGAGGCTGAATATGGAGTAGACGTTCCCCCGGACCTGCGCAAAAGTCTGCCCACGATGAGTATGCGTCTCTTCCGGTTGCAGCTTGACCATGTCGCGGATGTTGGCGAGCGGCAGGATATATTGCTGGCCACCGGCTTCCAGCAAGATGCCCTTTGAAACCATGAGGCTGGTGGGCAGTTTGATGAGGATGGAAGTTCCCTGGCCCAGCTTCGATCGAATCTTGATCGTGCCTTGCAGGTTGCGAACGTTGCTATAGACCACGTCCATCCCAACTCCGCGGCCGGATACGTCGGTGACCTTTGCCGCGGTCGACAATCCCGGCAGGAACACTAGCTGAAACGCATCGTCCTCGGTCATGGCGGATGCCGCTTCTGGTGTCAACAGACCCTTTTCGACAGCTTTCTTTTTCAGAGCATCGGGATCGAGCCCTGGCCCATCGTCTTTCACCTCAATCGAAACGCTGCCTGCTTCCTGCGCCGCTTGCAGGGTAAGCAGGCCGGAGGGACTCTTCCCGTTAGCCCGGCGCTTCTCGGCCGGCTCAAGTCCATGGTCGACGGCATTGCGGATCAGGTGAACCAGCGGGTCGCCGATCTGTTCGAGGATCGTCTTGTCTAGTTCAATCCCCTCTCCTTCAATGACCAACTGAACTTCCTTCCCGAGAGACCGTGCCAGGTCGCGGACGAGTCGCGGGAAGCGCTGAAAAACGGTCTTCACCGGCAGCATGCGAATCGACATAACGCTCGTCTGGAGTTCGTCGGCAATGCGGGAGATGCTGGATCCGACATCTTTCAGGTCCTTCTCTACGGATGCGCTATCCGCCCCGTCGTTCAGCTTCCGAACGAGCAATGGGATCGATCCGCGGGCAACCAGCAGTTCGCCAACCACGATCATCAGGCGATCCAGCTTGACCTGATCGATTCGAATCGTTGTGGGGGGCACGTCCTCGCGCCGGCGGTCAGGGGGAAGTGCTGTACCGGGTTGCGCATGGGTTGCAAGATCGGGGAGTTGAATGACATCTTTGTCTGGTTGCAAACCCTCCAGAACGTTACGGACGGTCAGAAAGGCGTTGCCCAGTTCCAATCGTCCGTCACTGCCTACCGCTTCGCCCGTTCTCGCCGCCGTATCCAGGATGCGAAGCTGTTGCTCCAACGGCGCTTCGAGTTTCGTCCAGTTCTTGTATTTTGCGGCAGCTAAGAAAGTCTTGAGACCTCGTGTGTAGGTCGCAAAGACAGGGTCCGGGGGTGCGAGGTCGTCTTCAATCCTCCGCAAACAGTCCGCGATCAGCTCAACACACTGGGACGCGGTGTTGAGAAACGCGGCTTCTCGCACGTCGACAATCGGAACAGAGGGCGTGATGTCGATCTGGACTCCCAGTCGCTGGAGCAATTCCTGCGAGACCGGAACGGCTGTCCCGTTGGGAGTAAGACTTCCCAGCAGAGAGCGGATTGCGTCGCACGTTTCCAGCGCGATGTGAGTCGCCTCTTCCGACACTGGTCCTACCGCGACCCCTCGAAATGAATCGAGAAGCGACTCCAGGGAATGGGACACTCGAAGCAGCGCGTACAGCGGATGCGTACCTGTAAGGGCGGCGTCTTTGACGTAATCCAACAGCAGACCTGTATTGCCCTTTATGCTGTGGACTCCACGGAAGAGCGAGTCGAGAACATCCCTCGATCCGGGCTCCCGCTCCAGCACGAGCGCGTCCCTTTCAATTCCATCAAGGTGATCTTCGGACTCCAGCACGAACAGCTCGAGCATCTCTGGCGGCACTGAGCCGAGCAGGGCTACCGAGGAGTCCTGGTCTTTGTGCAGCCGGATACGCACGTCGCATTCGTCCTCGACGAAGACGAACACGTCCCTGATAGCCGCCTCGTCGCAGGCGGTAACGAGCAGGATCTCCCACCACAAATAGCAGTGCTCGGCCTCCAAGGAAGGCAGCAGAGGCACCTCGTCCGCATGGACAGTAATATGTGCCTGTCCCAGCGCGCGCAGGTCATCGAGCAGCGTAACTGGATCGGCGCCAGAGTAGAATATCTCGCGCTTAGGCTTGAAAATAATCTCGAAAGCGGCGCGGATTTCCATTGGCGGTTTCGATTCCGCGCTTGGATCAGCATGCGAATTCTCGGGCGGGGGCAGCAATCGGGCGAACAAGCCTGTAACCTCCACTTCACCCGATACGGCGTCCCCTTCCGCCTCCTCCTCGAGAATCAGGCGGATAACATCGCACGCCTTGAGTCCACAGTCGATCAATTCGGGAGTGACAGCCAGTCGCCCTTCGCGCGCAAGGTCAAAGGCCTCTTCCATCTTGTGGGCGAAGCGGGCGAGATGCAGGTTGCCTGCAGTTGCCCCCGATCCCTTGATCGTATGAATGGCCCTGAAAACACGGTGTACCAGCGATAAATCGCCCGGCCCCTCTTCCAGGATCAGCAGGGCGCAGTCGAGCTCAATCAGCAAATCCTGGGCCTCTGCCCTGAATGCACCGCGCATTTGCTCCATAACATCGATCGGCACCATCATTCTCCCCCTTTCCCGCCCGGCATCAGCGCATTATCTTCTTCACGACCGCCAGGAGCTGGTCCGGGTCGAAGGGTTTGATAATCCAAGCCGACGCGCCTGCTGCCTTGCCCTCTTGTTTCTTTTCCGCACTCGATTCTGTAGTTAGCAAGACGATCGGGACAAACTTGTATTGCGGCATCGTTCGAATCCGACGGGTGAACTCCAGGCCACCCATGTTGGGCATATTGACGTCGACCAGGAAGAGGTGCACCTCTTGGCCGCTGAGTCGGGATAGGGCATTTGCCCCATCCGCGGCCTCGATAACCTCATAGCTGGCGCCGCGCAGCACAAGCCCAACCATCAGGCGGAGACTGGCCGAATCGTCTACTGTCATGATGTTCTTCACGAGCACTCCCTAATACTGAGCAATTCGCGCCGCAGGCCGCAACGGTCCACCGCTCCGGCGAAGACCTCCGATGGGTTATCGAACGAAAGTCCTGGGACCGTCTTGCGCAACGAATACAGGAGCTGCAGGATACAAGTGTCGATGTCCTCCAAGCCTCTCGTTGCAACTGCCACGGGTGTGCCGTATTCCAGAATTTCGCTCAACTTGGCGGCAAGATCGTGAGCGTGCTGGACGGTAACCGAGCCTTGGAGATTCAGAAGGTGTCTGCCTTGCTCGGTAACAATAGAAAATGGCATCGCTTTCCCCCTCTTAGTTGGCGATCAAAACCATGCGAATGTTTTCGATCATCATTTCGGGCGAGCTGGGCTTAACAATGTAAAGATTTGCTCCTGCCTCAAACCCCTTCATTTTTTCCCTCGCTTGGCTCTCCGTGGATACGATGATGATGGGAAGCGCGCTGTACTTCTTGTCGGCGCGAATCCTGCGTATGAACTCGTAACCGTCCATGTTGCTCATATTGATGTCACTGAGAACCAGGTCGCACGAGTGCGTGTACAACTTCTCCAGCCCGTCACTTCCGTCGACCGCAGTGACCACCTGAAAGTCGGCCTCTTCCAATATGTAGGAGTGGTAGTTTCTGACAAATTCAGAGTCATCCACGATAAGAATCGTTTTCTTCGTATTCACAGAGCTACTCCTTTACATATACAAGGTGGTTTTCAACTCGCTTGAGCTTGAATGCCGTCGTCACGCGTCCAATCGATTCAGAGTGTCCCAGGAAGACATAGCCCCCAGGATTGAGCGCGTTGTAGAAATGATCGACAACCGACTTTCGCGAAAGATCGTCAAAATAGATCAGGACATTGCGGCAGAAGATAAAGTCGAAGTTACGCATGGTACGCAGCGCCATCCGGTCGTTCAGGTTGAGGTGAAGGGGTTCGACCAGCGCTGCAGTCCTTCGCCGCACAGCGTACTCATCGCCTTCCGCGATGAGGTACTTTTCCTTGTATTCCTGTGGAACATCGTTGACCGACCTTTGCCCGTAGCGTGCAGCTTTCACTTTACGTAACATGTTCTCGTCGATGTCTGTCGCCATGATCTTGCAATCCCACGACTGTGACTGAGGAAAGACCTCCTGCAGAATCATCGCCAGCGTGTACGCTTCTTCACCCGATGAGCAACCGGCGCACCATATCCGTAGTGACTTCTCGCCGCGGTCCTGCTTAGCTGAGAGCACTTCCGGCAGGCAGCAATTGGCGAACCCCTGCAGTTGCTCATACTCCCGAAACATATAGGTCTCGTTGGTTGTTATCAGGTTCGCCAAAGCTTGCATCTCCAGGCCATTGGGGTCGGCATAGCTCACCAAGAAGACGTAGTCCGTCGGGTCGTCCATGCCCAGTGCGGCCATGCGCTTCGCAACCCGTGTCTTGAGGAAGTAATTCTTCTTGTCGTCGAAATGCAGCCCCAACTTGCGATAGATCTGCTGGCCCAGCTTTTCAAGGTGTTCGTCGGAGATGGTTTGATAAGGCGCTCTAGTCAGCAAGTGAGGGCCTCCAAGACTTCTGCATCGGTCTCCTCCCGTGCGCGCAAGGCAAGCACACGCTCTATCCCTGGCCGTTCGCTCATGCCAATGGCTTCTGCCGCCGCGAGGCGAACGAGGCGCTCGTTGCTGGAGAGACAAGAAACGAGAAGTTGGAAGACGTCGTCACGAATGCTCCAAATGCCTAGAACCTGCACAGCCTGATAACGGCTCGGAGGATCTCCACTCTCAACCATTGCTAGCAATTCCGACAGCAAGCCCTCGCCAGCGTCAAGCGATCGGCAACGCCGATGAATTGCAATGAGGGTGCTGAGAATCGCAGGACGAAGGTGGGGCCCGCGTACGGTCAATAGGTCTGCAACTTCAGCGAACTCTCTGGCGGATCCCAGCGCAGCAACGGCCTTCAAACACGATGCCAACTGGAAGTCCGGCAGGGTCGCAAATGTTGGGAAGCACCGGCGGATTGAAGCCAAAGAGGATTCATGGCCAATTCCAACCAGAGCCTCGAGACAGGAAGAGATCAGCATGGGATGCGCGCCGGGCTGAAGAAGGTCTTCGATCTGACTTCGGAACGCCGCTGCCCGTATCCTGCCCAGATTCTCCACGGCTGTAATCACGACGTTTTGGTCCTGGTCGGAAAGGGCGGCAGAATAGATTTCTTCAGTGCCACTGGCGCGAATCCCGCTCAAAATGTCCAGGACAAGTTTTCTAACGTTCTTATCGCCATCTCGCATGGCAGCGTTCAGGAAGGGAATAGATTGCGCTCCCTTGTTGCGCAACACCTCTACAGCCTGGTTGCGAATCTGAGGATCTTCGTTGAGCAGCAACCGGATGGAGCCCTCGATAGCCGTGTCCGAGTCGATCCGGATCAACGCCTGAAATATGATGTCGCGAACTGCCCTCGAATTCTCCTTGCCCAACCGTTTCAGGAGGACTGGCACCCCGTCTGGGTCATTCAGGTATCCGATATCTTCCGCAGCGTAGATACGCTCGGCTTCGTCTGAGTCATCCAACTGTTTCGCGTACTCTTTGAGACCGGTCATTGAATTGTTCTCCTAACTGCCTTCAGGATCTCTCCCGCGACCTGGTGACTGGGAGCAACCACGCATGCTCCGCCTCTTTCGATGGCTTCACGGGGCATTCCGTACACCACCGCCGTTTGCTCGCTTTCGGCAATCGTGTGTCCGCCGGCGTTCTTGATCGCGACCATCTGGTCGGCACCGTCGTCTCCAATACCGGTCATGAGGACGCCGACGGTGTCAGCGCCGTAGACCTTCAGGACCGACTCCATCATGACGCTCACCGAGGGCACGAATAGCGTTGCCGGTGTCGTCGGAGTCCGAATTACGATCTCTCCAGTCATCTTGCGGTGCAAACACAGATGCATCCCACCGGGCGCCACATAGCAGATGCTTGGCTCCACGGCCATCCCTGAGCGCGCTTCAACGACCTTGAGTGAGCAACTGTCGTCAAGGCGCTTGGCAAATGACGCGATAAAGCTAGGTGGCATATGCTGCACCAAAAACACGCTGGCGGGCAGATCCGCGGGAATCTGCGGCAGCACCTCTTGAAGTGTCGCTGGTCCCCCCGTCGAGATCCCGATGGCTATCGCTCTCTTCCTGACGATGTTCCCGAACGTCGCGCGCGCCGGCGCCTGGTTTGGCTGCCGGCGTGCGCGGGTGCGTTCGGTGCGGTCAACGATGCCTCGGCACGCCGCGGCTTTGAGCTTCGAAATCAACTCGTCCGCCACCGCGCCCAGGTTCGATGAAACTGTGCCATCCGGCTTAGCGACAAAATCGAAAGCCCCCAACTCAAGACACTCGAAGGTGGTTGTTGTTCCCCTCTGAGTAAGCGATGAAACCATGACAACCGGGCATATTCTTTCTTGCAGGATTATTTGCAGTGCCGTGATTCCGTCGAGCTTCGGCATGTTGATGTCCATAGAGATGACATCAGGCCGTAGCTCGCGGGCCTTCGATACTGCGTCCTCGCCATCACGTGCGAGTCCCACCAGATCAAAGTCGGCCGAAGCCGCGATGATGCGTTTGAGGGTCTGCCGCATTAAGGCGGAGTCGTCCGCCACAAGTACACGTATCTTTTTCATCGGGTCTGGGTAATACGGGGGCCGAACGAGCTGGCCCCGTTTCAAGCTGCGTGATTGACTTCAGAAAGGTTTACCAGCTCTTGCCGGGAGAGAATTCTCTCCACGTCCAGGAGAACAATCATTCGCTTGCCTGCATCCACCTTGCCGATACCGGAAATGAACTGCTGATCGATCCCAGAGCCAATTGCCTCCGGCGGCGGCGCAATGTCCTTCCTTGCGAGATTCAACACCTCTCGCACGGAGTCCACCACCAGGCCGGTCTTTACGCCAGCCAAGTCCACGATGATGATGCGCGTGCGGTCGTCGGAAGACTTCGCCTCCAGGTCGAATCTCTTTCGTGTGTCCAGCACCGGAATTACCTCTCCGCGCAGGTTCGTGACACCCTCGATAAATTGCGCTGCGTTCGGCACCTTAGTAACCTTGCCCAGGCGGTCGATTTCCTGAATTTGCGAAATCGGGACACCGTACTCTTCCGCCCCAAGCATGAACGTAACGAGTTGAACCTCGCTCAGTCCCTGTGCCTCAGAGCCCGCTTTTTGAATCTCCGCGACCTTTTTCTGCTCCGCGCCACGGTGAGAGGTGCGTTGAACATCCCGCAGCTTTTGGTCCTTCATCAAGCTGGAAACATCCAACACCATGATCAACCGCGAACCATCCTCAAGTTTGGCAACCCCGGAGAGTTCCATCCCGCCACTCGACGTGATGAGAGGCGGTGGTTCAATCAGGTTCTTCGGCACGTTCAGTACCTCGTGAACATGATCCACCACCAACCCCAGGACGAACCCCCCGGAGTCCACAACGATGATGCGCTGGTCCTCATGGATGTTCTGAGCGATCTGCTGCTCGAACCGGCCCAAGGCGTCCACTGTTTCCATTCCTGCGGAAAGAACGTCCTCGCCACAGGCGCGCGCCGCTTCTCTGTCGCCGCATTCTTCATACTTCGTGCGATCCGCAATCTGCTTGAAGACCCTTTCGTTCAGCGTTCGCGCCTTAGCCAGGTCCTCCATCAGCAACTGGCTGGAGCTGTTGGTTTCGGCTATCCATTTCCGCAGGTTCTCAGTGACCGAACCATGCATCTTGAAGTGCGAGTTGCCGGCCAAGGACTTGCCAGTCTGTTCAATCCAGCTCTGGTACTCTTCACGCAGCGGCCGGCAGCTATCGGCAAGCTCCTCTGCGAATGATCGTTGCTGGAGCAGTCGACGCAGGTCGATGACCGGGAGAATCTGTCCACGAACGGTGAGAACGCCTAGCACGTAGTCGGGGACGTCGGGAACCTGACTGGGAGTCTGCACGCGCAGAATCTCTCGGACATGCTCCATCGAAAATGCGAATTCCTCTTTCGCGATGCGAAAGGTAACCATCTTTTGGACTTCAGCATCTGCGGCCTCAGACTTGTCCGGCGTCTTGTCGGTTGCAGCTGCGCCGGGAGTTGCATTCATGCCGATCGAGGAGGCCGACTTGCGAGTAACGCCGATGTCGCATACGTGGGACGCATTCAGGGCCATAACAATGCGCTGCCCGTTGTCCAGTTTCACAACCCCGTCGAGGTAGTCCGAGCTGGTTCCTCGAATTGCCGCTGGGGGAGGTTCGATTTCGCTTCGCAATACGCGCGCCACTTGCTTGACACGATCCACGCGCAATCCGGTCTTGACGCCCTCGATATCGACAACCAGAACGCGGGTGCGGTCGGTCTCCTCCGCCCTCTCCATGCCGAAACGTGTGCGCATGTCGATGACTGGCAGTACAACCCCGCGCAGATTGGCAATGCCATCGACGTAGGCTGGCGTGCGAGGGACCTTCGCCATCTTGGGAAGGCGAATGATTTCCTGTACCGACATGATGTCGAAGCCGAACTCTTCTTCCTTCAAGAGGAATGTGACAAGTTGGCTTTCTTCCTTCAGGCCGGAGTTTACCTCTATATTTTCTGACTGCATTCCGAATCTCCTTCGAGTTGCGCTCTGGGTAGAGGATCTTTCCCGATGCTGTGGTTTTTGGCGATGGCTTTCAATCTGTGGCCGTTCTTAGAACGAATGGCCACAGATGATGGTGTGGTGCTCTCTATGGTTCGGCGAAAGATCTACCCGTTTTGCAGCTCATCCGCTTGCGACGCGATATCCTCGATGGCCTGAGCGATCTCCTGGGCTGCCTTCAATGCTTGCTCGGAAGCCGAGGCTGCTTCAGCGGACGCGCGAGAAGTTTCCTCCGCGGCCGTCGCGATTTGCTGGCTGGCTTTGCCTGCCTGTTCAAGTCCGGCTGCAGCCTCACCCGACGCTCTTGCAATCTCCCGAATATCCGCAACTACCACCTCGGACTCTTGCGCAATCCGATCGAGATTCGCCGTCGACGCTTTGGTACGTTCCAGTTCGGCCCGCCCCTTGCTTCCCGCTAGTTCGATATCGCCGGCAACCCTGGTGATCTGCGTCTGAACATTCTTAACGAGGTCCTTGATGCGGTCGGCGTTTTCGCTGCTTTCGTTCGCGAGGGACCGGATGTCTCCAGCCACTACCGAAAAGCCGCGTCCATATTCTCCGGCTCGTGCCGCTTCAACATTTCCGTTGACTGCGAGCATTTTGGTTTGGACCGTCACCATCACAATGGCATCGACGATCTTGTCGATTCTGCGCGTGCGCTCCTCGAGTTCCAAGACATTCTTGGCGGACTCGGCGGATGCGTCGGCACTCTTTCCGACGTTGACAATCAGCGAATCCACATTCACCTTGTTGCTTGCGAGGAGTTTCTGTGTGGCGAGAGCCTTCTCCACGCTTGATTCGGAGCGATCGGCCATACCCTTTGCGGCATTCCGCATTTGTTCACCCAGGACGTTGGAGGCTTCTGCCGCCTTAGCCTGAATGCCGGCCGCCTTGTTGATCTGCTCGATTGCGGTCGAGATCTGCTGCGAGGATGCCTTCAGTTCTTCGGCGTTGGTGGATAGTTGCTCGGCGGTGGCAGCCAGTTCCTCTGCCGACTTCTGCGCGTTCGTCGAGGTCTTCAACGCCTCGGCCGTTTCGGCTAACGAACGGGCCGCATCGCTCATCTCTGAATACGCTTTGGACTGCTCCTGTGTCGATTTCTGTGCTTCCTCGCAGGCTGAGGTGGTTTCCTCGGCGGCCGCAGCAATCTCCTCAGCACCCTTTAGATATGTCTGGGCGTCGCCTAGTGCTCCTGCCGCATGTTTTTGGATTTCGGCACAGTTTACTCGCACCTCTTCGTAATCGACAGCGATCTTGAGCAGATCCTGAGTGATTACCTTCGACTTCTCCACTTCCTCGCGGCCCTTCTTCCCGGCTGCTTCCGTGTCTCCGGCTACTACTTTGACCTGGTTCTGAATCTCGTTGACGACTTCCTGGATGCCGCGCGCGCTCTTCTCGCTGATCTCAGCAAGATTGCGCACTTCGTCGGCCACCACAGCGAATCCCTTGCCGTGTTCCCCTGCGCGGGCAGCTTCGATTGCGGCGTTCAGGGCCAATAGGTTGGTCTGGTCGGCGATTCGCGTCACTGCATGAACGATTTTGCTGATCTCCTCTGACTGACGCTCCAATTCGCCGATCTTCTTCGCGGATTCGAGATTTGCCTCAGCGGTATCGCTGACTCCCCTGATGAGGGCCTCAATGTCCAACGTCGTCGACTTTGCCAGCGCAACCACATCGTTCACCCTGCGTAGAGATACTTCCGCACGATTGTTTGCGGTGTCGGATGCCTTCTCTATCTGGTTGATAGCTGCCCGCGATTCTTCCGCTGCAGCCGACGCTTGGTCGGCGCCTGCGGCGATCGTATGCATCGTCTTTTCCATCTCTTCTACTGCTCCGGTAGCCTCGGATATCGCGCTGGCCACCTCATCGGTCGCAGCAGACAGCTTCTCTGCCACCGCCTGTGCACGGGCCATGGTCCGGGCCCGCGCCTTTTCGTCAGCCATTTTCTTGGCGGATAGGCGGTTCTGGACGAGATCGTCTCCGTGCCCGTTCGACAACGTCGACGAGTTCACAGACGGCGCCGTGGAGCTCTTTTGCGGTCCAAGGCGGTTCGTTGCAAGGCGGCTTGGCACGTTGGCTGTGCCGTTGGTGGGTGCGTTTGTTGTGATCATCCCTATCTCCGGAGGTCGGGTCGAGCCGACGGGTTGGTCTAGCTTCAATTCGGTAAAGGAATCGGGCTCTCAGGATTCATGTAACCATCCCAGAGGCACGGCATTCCTGCGGAATCATTCTTTTCAGGCTGGATGCGCTTCAAGGTGGGAGCACAGCGGGCGTGTTCAACTCAGCATTCTCATCTCACGCAGTTTCGGTAGCAGTTCAGAGGCCGTTCTGTTAACTCTTTTGGAACCACACCAAGTCGCCGCTTGACTGAAGGAACGAAGTGGTGGGGCCCGATACGCTCATCTGTTTCTCATGTATTCCAGCCACTTCAACAGCACGATAGCGGCCTCTTGACACCGCTCCGTATTCAGCAGTTCGTGACAGATATTTCTCCCTGATCGCACCGGAGCATTTGTGCCGACCTATTGCAGCCTCTCGGCGTTGAACGTCGCCTGCCCCTTCTTTCTGTATGCGCTCTTAGCCGCATACATGGCTATGTCTGCAACACGCAAGAGACTCCCCTGGAGTCTGCCCGTCCTGTGGGTAAATCGCCATGCCGATACTGATCGATGGATGGAATGTACCCTGGGATATCCAAATCGGCTGCTGAACTTCCGCGGCGATACGATGACTGATCTGTGACGCATCTCGTTCGTCCTGGATATCCTCCAACACGACAACGAACTCATCTCCCCCGAGTCTGGAGGCAGTCTCATATTTCCGTATTGCAGATGCAAGGCGTAGTCCTACGACTTTGAGGAAGAGATCGCCGGCGTCGTGGCCATTGGCGTCGTTCAGTGCTTTCAGGTTGTCCAGATCAAGAAACAGCACGGCAATGAGTCGACCGCCCCGTTTGGCGCGAGACAATGCCTGGGCCAGCCGGTCCATGAGCAGTCCGCGATTGGCGAGACCTGTCAACATATCGTGTTGCGCATTATGCGCAAGCCTTGCCTCGAGCTCTATTCGTTCGGTCACGTCATTCTGTATCCCGACATAAAGCGTGATGTCTCCCGCGCGGTCCCGGATTGGCGACAGATGAAGTTCGTTCCAGAACGGGGTTCCATCTTTCTTGAAGTTCTTGAGGACAGTTCTCACATCGCGGCGCTCCCTGAGAGCTTGGCGAAGTGATCCCAAGCCGTGCTGCCCTGTCTCGCCGGCTTGCAGGAAGCGACAGTTTCGGCCCCGAATCTCTTTCAGGACGTACCCTGTCAGTTGCTCGAAGGCCGGGTTCACATAGATAAGAGGCATGTCGGGATTGCTTACGTCGCAGATGGATATTCCGTTTGCCACCGACTCAAATATGTGCCGGACGCTGCTCCAGTCCGATCCGAGAAGACTAGCGATCGCGACCCGAGGATCGTTCTTGATGGTTTGCGGAAAAAAGGCCTTCAACGTGGGCGGAGTTGCGATAGAAGCGGTAGTTGGCTGGAGGGTAGCGACGGTGAGTTCTGAGGCCGGTTGCAGACTCTTCGACTCACTGATGTCCTCTGCGCTGCCGTGCCACTCTACGATGCGGCCATCGTTGTCGCGATGTGCCTTTCCGCGCGAGCCGATCCAGAGCCACTCTCCAATTCGAGTGCGCACGCGATATTGAATATTGATCGGCTCGCCAGTGAGCAGCGAGTTTTCTACGGCAGGCATCACGGCTGCCATATCTTCGGGATGCATGACTGCGTGAAAGCCTGTATTGGCGGTCTGCTGCGGGGTCTGTCCGGTGATGTGTTCCCACATCGGACCGATCTCAAGGTTCATACCCTTGGAGTCCATGCTCCACGGTATATGTGGGCTCAGCTGCATCGCATGGCGATAACGCTCTTCACTTTCGCGGAGAGCTTCTTCGGTACGCTTGCTCTGGGTCACGTCAATCACGGCAATTGCAATGCCTATGACCTCTCCGGCCTCGTCCCGCGCGGGCTGGTAGGAGGCGCTGTAGGTCAGGTCCGCTTGCCCGGGACGCGGCGGGGGCTTTCTGACTTCGGAGTCTGTGACAGCCTCACCCCTTAGGGCGCGGCGCAGAAGGGGCTCGATGTCGCGAAAGATATCCGGGTGCACTATCTCAGCGACAGTATGGCCAAGGTGGTCGCTGACGGAATGGCCGTTGAGATCGGCGAGGCGCCGGTTGATATTGACGTAGCGGAGGTTCTTGTCGACGAAGCAGAGGCCGGCTGGCGCGCAATCGTAAACGGCCTGAAGGTTGGCTACCTGTTGGGACAGCGGTCCGTCAAGGTTGATTGACGAAATCTCTTTCCAAGGGCCGGCGGTTTCCGGCGAAGGCGCGTGTCGACGAATTGCGATTACGGATGGGAGGTCTTCGGCGGGCAGAGGCCTTCCGAAGTACCAGCCCTGACCCAACTCACAGCCTAGCCTAAGCATGATCTGGGCCTGTTCGCTGGTCTCGATTCCCTCGGCAACGGTTCTTAGCCCAAGGCTATGACCCAACCCCACCACCCCGGCAACGATCTTTCGGCTATCGCGCCTGTCGATCATCGAGCTGACAAAGCTGCGGTCCACCTTCAATTCGTCGAACGGAAGCGCCTGGAGATGAAGCAGGCTGGAATAGCCGGTACCAAAGTCATCCAGAGATAACCTGCACCCCACTTCCTTCAATTCCAGGACGATGGCCGCGGCTTGATCCAGGTTGTCGATCAAAGCACTTTCGGTAATTTCCAGGACCAGACGGGTAAGGGAGAACCCGGTCTCTTCAGCGGCTTTGCGAACCAGTGCTGGCAAACCCGGGGTGCGCAATTGCACCGGCGAGATATTGATCGAGAGCGTGAGTGGTTCAGGTATGGACCTTGCTGCTTCAAACGCCTTTCGCAGGAGTTCCAGTGTCAGACTGTGGATCCAACCTTGCTTCTCCGCGAGAGAGATGAACTGGTCCGGCAAAACGAGGCCGCGCTGAGGATGATACCACCGCGCCAAGATCTCGAATCCCGCCAGTTGACCGGTGCGCAATGCGACAATCGGTTGGAAGTGAGGAATGAATTGGCCCAGTCGAAGACCTTGCTGTGCGCTCGCGGCAGAATCATAACTCATCAACTTGCTTGATTCTTCAAATGTCCTCACGTCGTCGCGGTACCTTCAGTAGGGTAGAGCACAGCTAATCCGATCTAGCATGCGCTTTAATGGGAGACATCGGCGAGCCTCCCATAACAACGATATCTGTGCAGACCTGCGATCCATGTGGGCTGGCGCACATAACATGTACAACTTCCGTCCCGACGCAGCTCCGGAACCGATCACCCAGAACTACCGGCTGCCGCAAGTATCCATCGATGGCCAGCTTCGCAAAGTCATTGCGGTGATTGAGATGCGGGGCGGCAATCATGCCAAGGATATTCGCGAGTATGAAATCACTTCCTGCAAACGCCTCACAAACTGTCAGGGCCTTATCAGGCATTCCGGGTGCATTTGGACCGATCCGACTCGATGGAAGAGCCCGCGCTGGATACGGAATCGAGCATAGAACCTAAGGGAGCCGCTAAGAGCGGCACATCTCGGCTTTACGTAGAGGCCGAGTCTATTCCCCGGAGACGCCGAGAAATTGAGACTAGAATCAAAGGTAGCTGCTTGCACTCTAGTGCGACGAAAGAGAAAAAGATGTTCGCAGGAAAAGTGGATTGGATCGTCCCATCCGGCGCTGCAATTCAGCGGGAAGTGGGGGACAGTTCTTCCAGTGGCAATAACAGCGAAATGGCGTTCGCACGCGTCTATGCAGAGGTTCTGGATCTTTCCGACGAGCAGTGTTCTGAGATCGGGGTATCCAACGGTGGGCTCGACACTATTGTCGATACCGAGGAGTTGCTGGCAACCTATGATTCCAGCGGGCTACACGCTGCAACCAACATGGGCTTAGGCGCTGGCGAGCGCCACGCTAATGGCACAGATCGCGATGCCGGACTCAACCTCAGCTACTTCGGAGTGCGGTATTCCGGCAGCAGCATGGATCGGTTGACATCCCAGGCCAGGGAAGCTCAGTTCGGGTCTGGACCGTCGCAGGGCGCAAAACTCCAGGCGGCAGTGGCTAATACACATGCGCAGCGGAATGAAAACAGTGTGCAACCAGCCAGCTCGGGTGGAGATCTGGCCCTGCCCTCGAACTCCGCCGGAGCCTTGAACAAAACTCAACTCTCTACATGGATGGATGCTCACGCGCTTTCTCGCTCGAGCCATCATTGCGCGATGTATTGTCGACTAGGGCTGGAGGCGGGCGGCATTAGCACAGAGGATCGTCCTCGATCGGGTGATGCAGGAGACTATGGCCCCTTCTTATTGAGGCATGGAGCGCAAACGGTGCCACAGGATTCGTACGTTCCCCAAGTTGGCGACGTGGTCGTCTTTGATAAGACGGATCAACATCCTTATGGCCACATTGAAATGTATGATGGCCACCACTGGGTGTCGGATTTCATGCAACATAGTTTTTCTCCGTACCATGATGAGGTCAGTACTCCCACCTTTACAATTTATCGCCTTGCGTAGGGTCCCGATATCGGCCGAAGCGGTTGCGTCAGAGGGGCCATGAACGCGCAAAACTGGTGTCGTACGTTCGTCCTCTCGGCTGGGTTCGAGGGCGGGACTGGATATGGGCTATCTCTGCCCTCTACCCCACCCTGTAGATAGTCGCTTCAGTAACCGGACAGGACGCGCCCATCTGAGCGGCATGTATTCATGCCGATGCAAGCGTATCCTGATCGTCAAGCAGTGATTTTGGTTTGAGTGAGTGAGAAGTTGACCACACTAACGAACGCCGGCCTTGCGGCTAGTGCCAGAGGGTACAGGTGGCTGCCCGCTCCCCTCAGGGGTGATTGAATGAAACGCCATTTCGGCATTTTTATTGTGATCGTTGGGTGTGTCCTTACTCAGCCAGCCTCAGCGAGCGATTTAGTCATTTCGCGTGCGGTGTTGGAAGATGCGACTGGCACCCTGACAATTGCCGATGTGGCGGGGCGCGTGACCGCCCCGGCTGCACCAACACTCTCCATGAACAGCACGGATTCCGTGCATTGGCTGTGCTTGCGCGTGCGGGCACCTGCCGAAGGCAGCAAGGTTGTGCTCTTCATTCGTCCCACTTATCTAAATGAAGTGCGGCTTTACGAGGCCAATTCCGGCAATCCGTTGACCTGGGAGACGCGAGTCACTGGCAACGACTACCCCTATGGCGATCGCGATCGCGCCAGTATCTCCCTGGGGTTTGTTGTCAACGTTACCGCTCCCGAGGCAACTTACTATCTTCGCCTCAAAACGAGGAGCCCAGCGCAGTTCACTGTGGAAGCGCTCGAACCGACCGAGGCCGAGAGCAAGGACCACCAGCGCGACCTGGTGGAGGTGTTTTTTGTCACTGCCATGCTCTGCTTGCTTTTCTGGGCGATCCTTAGCTATCTTTTGGACCGGCTACCGGTCGTGGGCCTGTTTGCTGTTCATCAGGCTGTTTATACCCTGTTCGGCGTCGTCGCCACCGGTTACCTGGCACCCTTGTCTCCCGCCAGCTTTCCGACGCTAGTGGATTGGGTGAACGCCATTCTTTATTTGGCCATCAATTTCACTACCCTGCTCTTCTGCCGCGAGTTATTCAAACCCTATGAGCCGCCGCCGGTGCTGATGCGCGGACTTAAGCTGCTGCTCTGGACGTATCCCGTTCTGCTTCTGGCACTCGCCCTGGGCTACAACGCACCTGCGATAAACACCAACGCCGCGCTCATTAAGATCACTTGGCTGTATTTTGTCGTCGTCGCCTTTGCCCTCCGCGCGGAAAGTACTCCACGCCGGCGTTTCATGCGGGCATTCTTCGTGCTTGTCTTGATGAACAATACGGTCTTTTGGATCGTCAGCCGCAACAGTCTGATCGCTTCCAGAATCAATCTCAGCGCTATACAACAGCTCATCGTCGACGGTCTGATCATAGGCGGATCGTTTGCGATAATGTTGCACGCGCGCGCACGTCTGGCCCGGCAGGAGGCGCAAGAGACTGCACTGAATTTGCTTCGAGTACAAGGGGAATTGGCGGTCGAACAGGTACTAAAGAGGCAAGCAGAGGTTCAAGCACAAACAGACTTTCTGACCGGGCAGTTGAGCCACCGCCGCTTCGTTGAGTTGGCTGAGCGCGAACTTACGCGTGCAATCCGCTTTCAGAGACCGTTCACATTACTGGTGATCGATATCGACCACTTCAAAGCGGTCAATGACACCTGGGGGCACAGCGTAGGCGACGCAGTTCTACAAAAAGTGGCGCGTTTGATTCGCAATACACTCCGTGAGGAGGACGTGTTCGGCCGCACAGGTGGAGAGGAGTTTGCCGCTGTAATCGTTGAAGTAGACAGAGATGGTGCCATCGAGGTTGCGCAAAGACTTTGCTCGACTGTGGCGGATGCCATGATCGTCGAACCTGAGGCAGGACGCATCCAGATTACCCTCTCGATCGGACTTTCTCAGTTGAAGGGGCGAAACATCCCATTCACCAGCTTGCGCAATGAGGCGGATCGAGCGATGTACGACGCCAAAGAAGCTGGGCGCAATCGGCTCGCAGTCTGTGAATAGGTACAAGGGCAGGGGTGAAGTGCAAGCATTCGCACTGTTGCCGCCGTCGCTACACGTGACCGCCGCAGGAACCCTGACTGGCGGTTCCCCGGTCGTGGAACATCGTGCATAAGAGTTTTGTGGACAGCAGCAGGAATTCAGAAATCCGATCGGGCACCGAACCCGCGACGAAGTGAGGTTGGAACGTCATCTTCTCTCAAAGCGTCACCAGTTCATACTGATCATTGCCCATGTGCAAGGTCTTCATGTATTCAAGCTGGTGCAATCCGCTACGCGACTCGATTCGTTCCATCATGTCGTGCCGTTGCAGTTCAGGTTGAGCGTAGATCAAATCAATGGAGGCCCTGTCGATGGCCAGAATATCCCGTGAACCGAGAATCCCGATATCGTTACAAGTGGGCTTCACTCCATGCGGATCGCAATCGCAGTCCACGGAGATATTCTTCAGGACATTGATATAGGTGATGTGCGAACCAAAGTGTTCGGTGGTCCCTTTGCCCGATTCGACCATGCGCTCCAGAAAGAGCGGTCCTTTGGGCCACCCTTCGCCGTGAATCTGCCGCTTGCCCACCTGTCCAGACGCACAACCAATGCCGATGTTCTTGAGGGATCCGCCAAAGCCCCCCATTATATGGCCCTTCAAATGTGTATAGACGAGTAGGGATTCGTAGTTCAAAAGGTTTTTACCCACGGCGATCTCAGTGAGATGTACACCCGGAGTAAAGGGGTGTTCCGTCAACATGGGTGATGAGTACTTATCAAGAAACTCGCGCATACCCGGAATCGGGAGCGTCGCATCGCCGTCGGCGTCCATGATGTCGACTGGGCAGAAACTGAATCCGTTCGTTTTCAGCGTCTCCCGATGAGTTGCCGTGTTTTGCCTCGGACTGGGATAGAGGACGTTGCATTCCACGATGGTGCTGTTCGAAATATGAGCCTGCAAGCCCTTGATCAATTCAATAGGTAAAAGGTTGGGGCCATGCGGTTCGCCACTGTGCAGCTTGATAGCAATTGTTCCGGTCATGCCCTCGCTGATTTTGGCGTAGATCTTCAGCAATCCGCTGACGCTGATATCCCGAGTAAAAAACACCGGAGATTTATCTTGCTCCACAGCGGCGCTGGCGAAATTGCTCGAGTCGATTGCGGCAACAACGCCCGGTGCGATCGCACTACGACGCTGCATTTGGCTGTCCATGTTTGTGTCCTTTCAGTAAGAGACGAATTTCAAAGCTCAGCCGATCAGCGGTCGGTTAGCTTCTCCAAGGCTTCCGGATACCGGTGTCCTTCAACCGAAATCTCATAGACCTGACGGAAGCGTCTCCGCTGGCTCCGCAACCGACGTGTCGGCGATTCGTTCCAACGGTGCGACAGCGCAGGATTCCAGCACTTGGACTTTGCTGTCCTAGTCAGTCAAGCTCGAACGAATCGCAGATCATGCTCCGAGGGCACCACATCCGCATAAGCGCTGCAAGGAGGCTAAGGGGTACACAAGGTCTCTTTCAGAGTTGGGTAGTCCGTATACCCCTTAGCCCCGCCTCCGTAGAGTGTCGCTGGTTCAGGGGAATTGAGCTGGGTGTTTTCGCGAAAGCGTTCGACTAAGTCGGGATTTGATATGTACGGTCTTCCAAACGCGACCAGGTCAACCGCGCCATCCTCAATTCTCTTGTCGGCCAGAGCGAGGGTATACCCGTTGTTTGCCAGATAAGTACGATTAAACTTCCTGCGAAGAACGCCGAAATCGAAACTTGGATCGAAGTCCCGCGGACCGCCGGTCTGCCCTTCAATCACATGGAGGTAAACTGGCCTGAGTTGGTCAAGCACTTCAATCACATGGTTGAACAGGATCCTTGCATCGCTGTCATGAACGTCATTGGCTGTGCTCACCGGTGAAATCCGCACGCCAACATGGTCTTCCCCCACTGCTTTGATGACAGCCTGCATGACTTCGCTCAGGAAGCGGGTGCGGTTCTCAACGGAACCGCCATACCCATCGGCTCTCTTGTTCGATCCGTCACATAGGAACTGGTCGATGAGATATCCGTTGGCCGCATGCACTTCAACCCCGTCGAATCCAGCCGACAAGGCTTTCTTCGCCGCGGTTGCGAAACCGACGACGATCTCTCGGATTTCATTGGCTTCCAGGGCGCGTGGTTCAGAGACATCGGCAAATCCACCATTGACAAAGGTCTGAGCTTTGGCCCTGATCGCGGACGGCGCCACGGGGGACCTCCCGCCAGGCTGCAAAGACGTATGCGAGATGCGGCCAACGTGCCACAACTGAAGAAAAATCCTTCCGCTGCAGGTGTGGACGGCATGGGTTACTAGCTCCCAACCTGCTCTCTGGGCCCCGGTATAGATGCCTGGCGTCCCAGCGTAGCCCTGCCCCTGAGCGCTGATCTGGCTGGCTTCTGAAACGATGAGGCCGGCGGAGGCCCGTTGCGCGTAGTACTCAGCCATAAGCGGAGTGGGGACGCCGCCCTCAGCCGCACGATTTCTCGTCATAGGGGCCATGACAATCCGGTTCGGCAGGTTCAGGCCCCCTAGTTTGTATGGTGTGAGGACCGCTTCTGTACTTAGCGTTGACATAAGTGCTCCCGGCTACACATAGTGCTTTTGCTGACGTGCGGCCCTCAAAGCATCATCCGCGATTCCATGGTCTTTGGCTGTATCGGAATGCACAGCGCCCAAGAGGCAGATGTCAGTGGTGTTCGATGGCCTTGATCTTCGCCAGCCGTCTTCGTTCTAGGCGTTACGCAGGAATCCTTCGATCGCAGCAAACCGTTGAAGTGAACTCTGATGATCGAACGCCAATTCCATGGTGAGAGCGTGGCTGAGGGAGTGCCAAGCGACAGCTTGAAGGTCGTCCGATGCTACAGCTGCGAGTTTGGACGGGAGTCGGGTAGACCAGACGGTATCGACAATCTGGCCCCGCGGGTCGCGCTTGGGGTCTGATTGGACGGTGACGAGCTTCATGGAATCGGCTGGAACTTCAAGACCCGTCTCTTCCTTGAGTTCGCGCGCTGCGCATTGTTCAAGAGATTCGCTGCCAGGATCAAGGAAGCCGCCGACGAGGCCCCAAGCATTCGCGAAGGCCTGGGACTTTTCTCCCCTCTGGCCAAGTAACACGAAGACTATGGCGTTCGTGAGACAGAACGGGATTACTGAACTTGTGATGCCGTCGATGGTCTTATATAACATGTAAGTCCCCTGGGATTGGCTTGTCAGATCGTTTGAACTAAGTTGCCCACACTGAATCATCCGGTCAGACAGCGACATAGTTGTTCTGTGCGATATGCTCGATGGCAGCGTCAGGAGTGGCTTCGCCGATGTTTGCCAGCCTTTCGCGCTCGACCGCTCCCTATACAACACCATCTTTGTGTCTTTGTCTGTAAGTGAATCATCGGTCATGCCATGGCGCGACAAAAAGCGCTCGGCTAAAGGGTGGTCTCTTGATGGATAAACCGATCTCAAGTGCGTTCAAAACGATTGTAGTTTTTCTTGCGTTGCACCAGCAGACAGCTTCAGCAGACAATAGTCACTGCACCCCGGTACGCCTACGCGACGGGCTTGGGCAGCTCATTGAGGAAGGCAATGAGAGTAGGCAGTGGGGGACTGGAAAGGGAGATGGCATGGAGGTTTTCGGGCGTGAATTCGTCGATGCCGAGTGTTTCCTTGATGGATGCAACGATCACCCGCAGGTCATAGACGGGCTCGTAGATCGGGATCATGGGCTTTTTCAGTCCAGTAAGACCCCATACCGCCATCATGGCGGTGCGGACTGACGTCTCCACCGTAAAGATCACGTCGCCTGGCAGTTCGACAAACTGCCCGATGAAGGCAAGATTAACGCAGCCTTCAGGAACGACCTTCGGGCGGTCGCTGATCTTGCGCGGCATGAACTGGCTGGTAATGTAGGGCATCATGCACGTCGACACGGCACTATCCGCGAGGATGCCTTCAGTCTTGTCCTTGAGCCCGCAGTGGTAGAGCAGTTCTGCGAACATCTCCGCGCCTGTGCACTCGCGCATCGGCTTCTTAATGAAGTTACCGACCATATCGCTGCATTGACCAAGGCCCACAGAACATTGACATCGGCAGGTTGGTCGGGGAAGTACTTGCTGTACAGGACGAAACTGATCTTCCAGCTTGAATCGACGATCGTAATGGCCCCGCCCGTACCGGCTCGATCGCCAGTCTTCTTCTCGATATAGTCGAAGAAAGTTGGGTCGGCGGTGATGGTGGGGAAGAAGCTCACCCAATTCGATTGTTCAGAGTGTGAAAGGAAGGTCTCGGGCCTGCCGAATTTGGGATCGCACGCTGCCAAACTTTCCCAGACGGTAAAGCAACCGCGATCTGTTGTTTGCCGATCGAACTTGGCCACGGTATCTTTGTCGCCCATATCCGAGTTTTGCGTCAGCGAGCCATTGGTGAAGAACACGAGGTCGTCGCGCGTCAGCTTTGCTTGATGAACGCCGGTGTGATCGCTAAGCGTCAACTCAGTGGCGAGGGTCTCGCCTTTGACCTCGCTGGTAGCGATATCGGTGACGGTCGTTCCCGCACGGAAGTGGACGCCGAGTGACTTCAGCCACACGTGCATCGGCTTGATGATGGAGCGTATTCGTTGTATTCGGTGTGCAGGATTCCCCTGTGCCACACCATCCCGTAGTCTTTCATCATGAATCGCGCCATATAGCGTTTGACTTCGATCAGCGAATGGTATTCACGGAACGCGAGCATGCTGCTCCAACACAGCCAGAACACCGAGTAGACGAACTGCGGAGTGAACCAGTCGGCGACCGTCTTCATCTCTATTTCGCTTTCAGGAGTTAGCTGAAGGAGTTGCATTCTCTTGGCGTCCTCGCCCGACATCAGAGGGCCGGAGTCGTCATAGAGCCCTCCTTGCTTTTCCATCAGTCGATAGTGGCAATGGATCGGCTCTCGGACGTTCGCCCGATGGCTTTCGTCGAGGATCGTCAGACCAAGGGTCTGCAACGAAGGCACCTTGGAACAGACGTACAGAGGCACTCCATGTAGGCCTCAAGTTCCCGTTCGCCGCGGCTGGTGTAACCGATCTTGGCATTTCCGGCCGCATCCATCGAGCCGCCCATCAGGGGCAAGCTGTCGTAAATCGTCACATGATGGGGCACGCATGCCGGCGTCGCTGACGAGAAATGCAGCGGCGGAGAGTCCGGCAATGCCGCCACCGATGATGTGGGCGCGCTTGTCTTTGATTCCTTTGGGGGGGAGTTCATTAACGCGATCGTAGTTTCTCATGTGGTAAATCTCTCGTGTTCACGGTTCGCGGTTACGGTCGATAAAAAGTGCCGATGGTCCGTCGGCTTCAGTTGGTGGCAACAGCGAATGTCGAATTGAAGGCCGGCAATTCAGACGAAAACAAAGCCTGTTTGTAAAGTGAAGCTGCTCTGGCAAAGAGGTCACGGTTGTCGCGAGCTGACTGGTTGCCGTTGGACCGTAAATCGGACAATAGAAGTAGTTTGATGGCTTGGTCGAGCGTCAAGGGCGCCCTGCTGTACCTTGCAGAGCTCACCCCTACCACCGTGACGAGTGACGGGAATTATGCCGGCATCAGATCGGCAACCCAGTAGCCATCCCGATCGTAGTAGCCGTAGAGGCCCGTCTCATATTCGCGCGTGACCGCACCGTCATCAACATACTCAGGTGAATTCTTGATCTTTTCACGCGACAGGTCGACAACAACCTCCCGCTTATCCCAGCTCACGCTCGCAATCCATTGCGGTGAAACCAGGATCTTCTTCCCTGGCCAGAAGTTGGTTGTCGCGACAATTAGATAACGAATTGCCCATGTCTCCTCATCAATGATGAAGTCTTCGACGTGGCCGATTTCACCGTCCGATGCGACGATATGGTAGCCCGTGACCTCGTGGGTGCTGCGAAGACGACGGTCCCAAGGTGTGCCGGTCAGTTCCGAGCCTACCCACTTGCTGCGGTTCCGCTCCAGATACGGATAGTATCCCCACGTATAGGGTCCATACCAATAAGCTGGATATCCATAGTAGTTGTAATAGGAATCCTCAAACTGCTGTGACACCGGAGCGTCCGTATCGATCGAGGGACTGTCTTCGATTTGCCTTTTCGTGAGAGCGAGCGAGACTGTTTCATCGACAGGGTCGATTGCACTCATGGAATAGGGCGAAAGCAACACTTTCCTGTCGCTAAGCCAGCCGCCTGTTTTGGCTATAAGGTAACGAATCGACCAATACTTGTCGTCGAAATAGAACCCCCGGGCAGATCCGATAGTCCCGTCGATGCTATCAAGTTGATAGCCTTTCAGCTCTTCCGCTTTAATTAACATCAAGCCTCCTTGGGATAACCCCTACATGAGGACTTCCATAGACGACCACATTACTCTTAGGGCAATCCTTGCCGCGGTGCTCTTCTATACAGGCAGATGCAATGTGCTTCATCTCGACGCCTGAGAATAAGCGGGATCGGCTATTTGCGAAGCCAGCGGCAATGACACACTCGCATGGCTGCTCTGGTATAACCAGACGCGCAAGCAATCAACCCTGGCCTACCTCAACTCCATCAGTAGTGGAATCGAACAACGCTGGCAATCGCAAGCTGACCAGGCGGCGAAAGCAAAACAGGCTATGGAAAAGCAGTAAAGCAAAATGCGCTTTCCAACTTTCCCACAGCCACTACGACTGCGAACCCTAAACACTTATGAGATATGGGATTCTGAGGGCAAGGAGGACCCCAACATCCACGTTGGCTTGCTACACTTTTACCGGCGCTTGCCAGCGGTCGTAAATGCTGGCGCCCGCGTAGCGGGCCTTTGTCCCCAGTTCGCGTTCGATCTCCAGAAAGCGGTTGTACTTAGCAATGCGTTCGCCACGGCAGGTCGAACCGGTTTTGATTTGACCCATGCCGGCGGCCACCGCTAGGTCTGCAATACTGGTGTCGTCCGTCTCTCCGGAACGGTGTGAAATGACCGCACCATATCCGTTTTCACGAGCAATCTGAATGCATTCCAGCGTCTCCGACACCGTGCCGACCTGATTTAGCTTGATCAGAATGGCGTTGGCGATTCCGTCCTTGATGCCCTGGCGAAAGATTGTAGGATTCGTGACAAAATTGTCGTCGCCGATCAACTGGATGCGGCCCCCGAGATCCTTCGTCAATTGCTGCCACCCTGCGCGATCGTCTTCGGCAACCCCATCTTCAATGGCCCATATCTCGGGATACCGATCAAGTAAGTTCTTCCAAAAGTCGACCATCTGCGCCGGTGACTTCCTGCTCTTGTCAGACTTATCGAAGACGTAAGTGCCGTCTTCAAATAGCTCGCTGGTGGCAGGGTCCAGCACAATCACCAGATCCTTTCCCGGCTTGTACCCCGCCTTTTGGATCGCTTCGAGAATGAGTTCGATGGGCTCTTCGTTGGACTTCAATTGCGGCGCAAATCCGCCTTCATCGCCGACCCCAGTGTTGTAGCCCTTTTTGTGCAGAACAGTCTTCAGAGCGTGAAAAGTTTCAGCCGCCGCCCGCAATCCTTCACTGTAGCTAGGTGCTCCAACCGGCGAAATCATGAATTCCTGAAAATCCACATTGCTGTCCGCATGGCTTCCGCCGTTGAGTACGTTGAACCACGGCGCCGGAATGAGATTGGCCGAGGTGTCTCCCAGGCTGGCATACAGTGGCAAGCCTCGGTCTTCGGCTGACGCTCGCGCTACCGCGAGGGAGACACCGAGAATTGCGTTGGCTCCGAGGCTCGCCTTGTTCGGCGTCCCGTCGAGTTCGCAGAGTTTCTTGTCCAAGCCCCTCTGGTCGTTTGCGTCAAATCCGCGGATGACGCGTTGAATCTCCCCTTCCACGTGTCCGAGTGCTTTCAGAACCCCTTTGCCGCCATAGCGGGCCTTGTTGCCGTCCCTGAGTTCGACAGCTTCCCGCTTTCCAGTCGACGCACCGGAAGGGACTTTTGCCGTCGCTTTCACACCGTTCGCTAGGGTTGCAGTCACTGCAAGGGTAGGATTCCCACGGGAATCGAGGATTTCTAGGGCTTCCAGTTTTGTAATTTCCGACATAATGATTACGCTTTCTCGACTGCAAGGTGGTCACCTGTTAGGACCTCGATAAGTTACAGTTCAACGGCGGTAGAAAACCAGAGTCAACTAAACTCGTATCATCGCCTTCTCCAATCAATGCACGATCATGACTGGACAGTATGCATACTTCAGTAAGCTCAGTGTTTGAGCCCAACATCTCCTTTTGCTTGGCCTGGTCGCGGATTGAGACAACTTCTTGCGGGCCACCGCCACCACATCTTCGAGAGGCCAGCTTCGCAGGTCCATCTGCCGTTTGCAAAGCCCCCACCAGATCGTTCGCCGGTCATTGATGGCTTCCATTCCCTCTCCAACCCAAACCTCACGCCGCGATCCTTTCCAGTTTCTCCGGGAACGGGATCAGGATCGAGACTCCGTGAATCGCGATCAGGTTCTGCCGCCGGAACTGTCCCAGAATACGGGTCACGGTCTCGCGGGCGCACCCGACGAGGCTGGCCAACTGCTCATGCGTCAGCGCCATGGTGAGGCGCATCTCCGGCTTGCCGATCGATTCGGCAGTTCCCCACTCCAGCAATACACCCGCCACCCGAGCAGCTGAAGACTCGGAGAGTGCCAGGCGGCGGACGTCGAGGAATGCTGCTCTGTAAGCCTCAGACAGCGTCCGGGCCGCCAGCAGGCTCGCCTCTCCATGCTTGGCGAGGAAGGAACGAAAGGGGTCCCCCATGACGCTCCTGAGGATTGTGGGGCAGATCGTCTTGGCAGTGACCTCGTATCTTGATCTCGATACGACCGCGCTGAGTCCGAGGATGTCGCCGGGCGCAGCAATTTTCAAGAGCAGGGTCCTATCGTCCCGCGACGTACAAGACAGCTTGACCCGCCCCGAGTGGAGCAGGAAGACCCGAAGGCCGGGGGTGTTCTCGTGGAATAGGACTACCCCGCAAGGGATGACGAAATCCACGCTGATGGCTTCCAAATCACCGCGTGCCGCTGCACCCAGGGCGCTGAATGCGCCGGCCGGGGCCAGAGATCTAGGCTGCATTTGGCTGCGGCTCCGCTGCATGCTTCCGCTCCAGTACATGCCGATGCGCCAACCGATTCGCCATGTTGGTATGCACAAGATCGAAGATCTGCCCATGCTGCGTTGTCCGCTTGGTTGGGAAGCAGGGGCAAAAGCGCCAACCCTCCTCTGCCATCCGAGGTGCCACCAGCGTGGCCAGCACCTCTCGTTCATTGCATTCGCGGTACACGCCTGGGATTGAGTTGAGGGTTTCGAAGACAGCCTCACAGACCTCATCGGGAACCTCGTCACACATTCCCTGGCAGAGCTGCATCGTTCTCATCGGGTCGGGCCTCGTCTTGGGCGCTTCAGGGCTTGTTTGATGCGAGGTGATTGCATGGCGCATGGGTTGCCCCCTGGTCGTGGCTGTGCCACCACAGTATTCGGACCGTGGGGTACTGTCTGGTCTCTTTCGCTCACCAGCGCGCATTCTTTGCTGGCCTCGCTGGCCTGATCAAGATGTCTGAATCCCACGGGGCATCTCCCGCTGGGGATCGTGCCTTTCACGGCGCACCATAACTTTGCGCTGGGTGGCGGCACATCGTTGTAACGGGTGGCGGAATTGATTGCATCCAGCAATTCCAACCGGGAACTTCAAGAGCTCCGATTTTGCTGTTGAGCGTCGCTCCGCTTTCTTAGCCGCCGCTTCCTTTTTCGCCGGAGGCCGCCTTCGTGGGCCGCGTACTGGCATTAGTGGCGTCCGTCTGGAGTCATTGCAGGGGCGGCGTAAACCCCCAAATCGAATTTCTACTGCCTCAACACGACTTGCATCGTGGCCTTTAGGTTAGATCCTTGAGATCCGCGAGCAAGTCATTTCTGGTGTAACGCTGCCGACCTCCAGCTCTTCCACACCCTCTCGGCCGGGCCGGCCGTCGGTTCTGCCGCCACTGTTCTCGTCTCCACCCTCGTCTGGCTCACCACAACCCTCATCACCCCCGACGCACCCCACGTCGCCGTCATCCGCACGCTCACCGCCTGCGCCCTCGCCCTTACCCGGCTTGGCCCCCGCTGGCACCGCATCGAACTCGTCTGGCTCGCCTACACCACCCTCGCCTGCGTCGTCGCAAAACTCCTCTTTGAAGACCTCCGCCAGGGCCACCCCGAGTTTATCGCCGCGTCCATTTCCCTTACGCCGTCACCCTAATCCTTGTCCCCCAACTGGTACGGAAATCCTCGAAACAATGGCCCGGGACACCGTCCACAAGCAGATGAATCCGCCGCAAACCCTCAGAACGCGACGGAAATGCATCCCATTGTGCGAAACGTGCAACTTACTGTGTAGCAGAACGGCGCCGCTCTGTGTCCCGCAACGCGGACGTTAGTCCCGGCGGACGCCTAGAATCGTTAAAGATCGATACGCCCGTAGCGGCGGTACTGACGTGCTGACGACCCTAAAAGACTTATCCGGCGCCCTCGACAACAACCTGCTCGTTCCCTGCTTCCAGCCCATCGTAGAGTTGCGGACCGGCCTGCTCGTGGGGTTTGAAGTTCTGGCGCGCTGGCAACACCCTGACCACGGTCTGATTCTCCCCGCAAACCTCATCTCCCTCGCCGAGCAGAACGGCCTCGCGGATGCCCTCATGCACCAGGTCTTCTCGAAGGCATTCCAGGAGGGTGCCGAGTTGCCGGAGCCGCTGACCCTGTCCGTGAATGTCTCGCCCTGTCAATTGCGCGACGTTGAGTTGCCACGCCATATCCGCGCTCTCGCCGCCGAGGCGGGGTTTCCCTTGACCCGCTTGCAAGTCGAATTCACCGAGAGCGCCCTCGTCGACAACATCGAACTGGCCCAGTCGATCACGCAGGAGTTGAAAGCCATGGGTTGCACGCTGGCGATGGACGACTTCGGAATCGGATACTCCAGCCTGCAGCAGCTTCAGTCGCTCCCGTTCGACACCCTCAAAGTGGATCGGAGTTTCGTCCGGTTAATGAATGACAAACGCAACAGCCGCAAGATAGCCGCCGCCGTAATTGGTTTGGGCCGCAGTCTCGGAATGACCACCATCGCCGAAGGCGTCGAGACCAAAGAGCAGGCGGAGATGGTGCAGTTTCTTGGTTGCGACATGGCGCAGGGGTGGCTGTACGGAAAGCCCGCACCTGCGGAAGCGATACCCGTGATGATCGCGGCCGCACCGCTAAAGCTCGCATCGATATCGTCAACTCGCAATGGAAAGAGCAGCTCCGCATCCTGTCTCGAAGCGATTCCCACCCAACGTTTCGCACAACTCCAGGCCATCTACGATGGCGCCCCCGTCGGCCTGGCCTTTCTCGACAAAGACCTCCGCCACGTCAGCGTCAATCGTCGCCTGGCGGAGATGAACGGCTTGTCCGTGGAAGCCCTCATCGGCAAAACCGTCAAGGAGGTTCTCCCCGGTCTTTTTTCCATGATCGAACCCTACCTCCTCCGCGCATTGCAGGGCGAGGAAATCGCTGACGTTGAGATCACCCCGCTTGCCAGAGCTGGAGGAGAATCCGGCAAGACCAGGCTCCTGTTCTATCAGCCCGCCTTCGACGAAGCCGGAGAAGTGATCGGCATCTCAATCTCCGTCACCGACATCACCGAGCGCAAGCGAATTGAGAACGCCCTCCGCGAGAGCGAAGACGAACACCGCCAGATGGTCGAGCTCAGTCCCCATATACCCTACGTCCTCGATTCTCACGGCAACTGCATCGCCATCAGCTCTCGCTGGGTGCAGTTGACCGGATTGAGCAAGGAACAGACCTTCGCCGGTGGGTGGGTGAATGCAATCCACGCGGAGGATTGGCAACACACCGTACAAAGCATCCGCAACGCCGTCAAAACCCGCAACTCAATCGATATGAAGTTCAGAGTGCGGAGCGTCGACGGAAATTGGAGATGGATGTGGTCTCGCGCAACTCCACACATTGCAGAATCGGGCGAGGCAGTTCGTTGGTACGGCGTCCTCGAGGACGCCGACGAATACACAAAGAACGCGGACTCTCTACGAGCATTCAAAGAGCACCGCATCGACCTGGATACATCCCCGGACGACATGCAGAATTGCCCTCTGCGCAAAACCGTCTTGTCCGCAGGTGACGAAGACGCTACGGCCTGCGCCACTGCCTGAGCAACCGCGATCCGCAGCCGTTCCTCAAGCCCGTCTGCGGTACCGGATCGCAAACTCATAGCCTGCATTCGGCCGAAACAGTTGCGCCACTAGCCGCAGCCTCTCCGCCAGCGCCTGCGGAGCCAGCAGCGGAGATTCTCGTCAATTGAGAATTACTCTGCAGCGAAGATGGCAGTTCGACCACCAATAACAGAACCCATCAGCCGAATAGTTTCATGCAAATGTCTGCTTTCGTAGATTGCTTATCTACGCGGCGATAGTGCCAGTGCGCTCTGCTTCAATCAGGGTATAGTTCCCCAATTGAAAATATTTAATACGCCACCGCCGTCCCAGGCATCTGATTTGGTTGTACCACTAACCAGGAGATGTTCGATGAGCGCTTCCCTATACAGAGTTCGGCGCGCCTTTTTGGGCGGAATTCCGGCCCTAGCCTTGGTGTCTTTACTAACGAGCAGCCTTCCTGCAGCCGCCCAAATCGGCGGTCAAGGCGCCATCTCTGGAACCGTTCAGGACCCCACTGGCGCCGTAATCCCCGACGCGACCGTCACCGCCACTGACGTCGGCACCGGGGTTCCGACCACGCGCACCAGCAGCGGCAGCGGTTATTACCTCATCTCCCCGCTCATTCCCGGCGAGTACAAGATCACCGTCACCGCCGCGGGGTTTGCTACCCTCCAGCAGGATCACGTCACCGTAGACGCCCTGCAGACCGTCGGCTTCAGCCCCAAGCTCACGCTCGGATCGACCACAGATACCGTCACCGTTACCGATGCGCCGCCCGCCCTTGAAACGGAAAACGGCACCCTCAACATGACCATGGAGCAGAAGGAGTACACCAATCTCCCCCTCACCATGAGCAACGGCCCACGCAACCCCACGTCCTTCGTCACCCTGATGCCCGGCGTCCAGAGCGGCGGTCGATCAGGCGAGTTCTCCGGCTCTGGCTCGGCCTCCTACCTCGATGAGGTGTACATCGACGGCATCCCGGTCACCGCTGCGATTCAGCAGGGCGACAACCGCGCGGTCGCGTACACACTCGCTCCCGAGGCGATCGAGCAGTTCCAGGTGCAGACTTCCGGCTCGCCCGTCGAGTTTGAAGGCCAGGGCATGCAGAACTACGTGGTGAAGTCTGGCACCAATAGCTTCCACGGCGGCACCTTCGCCTTTGTCCGCAACACCATATTCGATACATGGGGTTTCGGCGGCAAGGTCAGCAACACGAACTCGCTGACGGGCCTTCCCGTCAAGCCGGTTGAGCACCAGATCGAGTGGGGAGCCTTCGGCGGAGGCCCCATCATCAAGAACCGCCTCTTCGTGTTCAGCTCGTATGACAAGTACTTCTACCACTCGACCCCCAACCCCACCCAGTACACCGTGCCCTCTGCCCTGGCCCGCACCGGCGATTTCACCGAGTACTCCTACCCCGTCGATGACCCGTCCACAACGGCCGCGTGCACCGCAGGCAACGGCGGCGTCAAGTGCCGGAACCAGTTCATGGGCATGAAGAACGGAGTCGCCACCCCGAACGTGATCCCGGCGAGCGAGATTTCCCCTATCTCGGCGGCCCTCGCGGCCACGCTTCCACCACAGAACCTGCCTGGCCTGGCCAGCAACCTATCCACCGCCATTCGCCAGGGAACCAACTACTGGAAGACTGCCAGCCGCGTCGACTATGACATCAACAGCTCGCAGCGACTCTCCGGTATCCTCCTGTTTGGCAACTACGGCACCATTGGGCCGAGCTATACCAGCAAGCTGCCCGTCCCGTACGGCACGACCGAGTCGGTCACTCAGTTCTCCATTACGGCGGATGCCGAGCATACGTGGACCATTACTCCGCAGTTGGTCAACCAGGCTAAATACGCTTTCAACCGCCTTGCCGCGCCCGACGTCAATAGCACCCTCAACACTCCCTACACGGCGACCGCCGCGGGCCTGACCAACCTCCCCGCCGGCGAGGCCGCGAGCGCTTTTCCGGCGATCAGCTTCAGCGGTGGCCTGGACACCCCGCAGTCCTGGCACGCTATCAGCGGCTCGGTCTCGAACAATGAGGTAGTGAACACCTACGTGCTGCTGGACAACCTGCAGTGGGTCAAAGGCAGACACGCATTCACATTCGGCGGCCAGGTGCAGTGGCTCGAAGACAACTACAAGTATCCCAACAACAGCTCGAGCTTCCCCATGACCTACAACTTCACCAACGCAGAGGTCGCTGCCTACTATCCTAAGTCGAACGCCAAGCTGGCCGGCACTATCGAGACTGCCGACACGGGACTCGCGTATGCCAGCTTCCTGCTGGGCAGTGTCAGCTCCTCGACCCTCCAGACCACCTCGCTGCCTGAATCGGGCGCACGTTACAAGACCTATGCGCCCTATGCTGAAGACGACTACAAGGTGAATAAGAATCTCACGGTCAACCTCGGCATGCGTTGGGAGGTATGGACGCCCTTCCATGAGGTGGGAGACCGCGCCTCCTACTTCGATCCCACAGCCACCAATCCCGTCACAGGCAACCTGGGCGCTCTGCGCTTCTACGGCCATGGCGCCAACAGTTGCAACTGTTCTTCCAACGTACCTCTGTGGTGGAAGAACGTGGCGCCGCGTGTCGGCTTCGCCTTCTCGGCGGACAGCAAGACGGTGTTCCGCGGAGCCTATGGCATCAGCTACGCTCGCCAGGCAGCCGAGGGGGGCCATAACTCCGGCGCCCGCACCGGCCCGAGCCAGCAGGGCTTTGCCGGCTCCACTGTTTTGACGGACGACGGCCAGGGTACTGCCGCCTTCTTCTGGGATGGCAAGCCAGCCATCTCCGCAGGCAACCTCTATGGCACCGGCTCCTTCCCCGGCGCAGTGCCGGTCCTGCCCAACACCGATCCCTCGCAGCAGACGGGGTACACCAGCCTGATCAATAGCGGCGCCAACGGCGGTACGCTGGGATATGGCGACCCGGTCGAGGGCCAACGCGTTCCCTACTTCCATAACTTCAGCTTCGGAATCGAGCGGACACTTACCAACTCCACGACGATCCAGGTCAACTACGTTGGCAGCGCCGGCCACTTCGTTCCCGGCCCTGTCCGCGGCTACTGGTCGGACAAGCTTGACCCGCGTTACCTGGCACTTGGCAGCCTGCTGACCCAGACAGCAACCGCAACCACTATCGCCCAGGCGAGTGCCATCATTCCCGGCATCGCGCTGCCTTACTCAACGTTCTCCGGCAAGTCTGCCACCATCGCCCAGGCGCTCGTCCCATTCCCGCAGTACAACGGGATCTCCGATGTCTGGGGCAATGTCGGCAACACCAGCTTCAACTCCATGCAGATCATGCTTGGCCAGCGCACCTGGCAGGGCGTGACCTTCAACGTCAACTATACCTATGCCAAAGCCATCGGCGATGTCGACACCAGCCGCGGTGGCTATCCGCTGCCTGCGGGCGTCGTGGTTGGCTCAACCCAGTCCTATGCCGCAAACCGCATCGACCGCACCTGGCAGTCCAATGCGCAGAAAGAGCGCCTGGTCGTCTACGGCGTCTGGGAACTCCCCTTCGGTAAAGGCAAGCGCTTCTCCGGAGGACCTGCCTTCGTTCGCCCAATCACGACTGGCTGGCAACTCTCGTCCATCTTCCAGTACAACTCGGGAGCTCCACTGCAGATCACGACATCCACTTGCACTTATCCGACGCAGTTCTCTTCCGCCTGTGTTCCCAGCCTGGTCACCAACTACAGCGGACCGGTCCGCCAGAACGGTAGCCTGGGCAGCAACTTCTACGCCGGAGGAACCTCGCCCGTCTACATCAACTCCGGCGGATTCCAGTCCATGAAGAACTTTCCCTATCTGATCGGCAATGCTCCCGATCGCGCCCCGTTCAACCTGTGGGCTCCCGGAACCCACAACTTCGACGCCAGCGTGCGTAAGAGCTTCCCCATCTGGGAGAATGTGAAGTTCACCTTCCAGGCCGACTGCTTCAACGTCGAAAACAAAGTCACCTTCGGCTACGCCTCGACCAGCATCGACTCCACTAGCTTCGGCCAGACCAACCTGGGCAGCGGCAATCGCGACTGGCAGTTCGCCGGCCACATCGATTTCTAAGCCGGCGACCCTCCAACTGCCCGGCCATGCCTGTTCAGAACCTGTTTACTCAAATGGCTTTTACACGGCCGAGGTGTTTTGAAGGACAGCACGCAGCGCAGCTCATCATCTGTATCCCTTATCTAAGGGTGGAACACAAGACCCCCTATGGATTGCCGCGAATTCATCGCGAAGCCCAGATCCTAACACCAAGTGAAGGACGTCGATAGCGAATCCACGATCGACGGTCTCTTTCGTCGCGAACCTGAACAAGTGTTTTTGAGGAAGATATGAACTCAAGAGTGAGCTTTCTTCATCCACGTGATGGACTGATACAGATGATGGATCGCATCTATCGGTATAGGATGACCACCACCTCCGGCGGCAACCTTTCGATTCGAGATGCAAACGGAGATATCTGGATCACACCCGCCCGCGTCGACAAGGGCAGCCTGCGACGGGACGACATTGTTTGCGTACGCAAAAACGGCACGGTGGAAGGCCATCACCCTCCCTCCTCTGAACTGCCTTTTCACCAGGCCATCTACGGCGTTCGGCCAGACCTGGGAGCCATCGTCCATGCTCATCCGGTGGCCTTGGTTGCCTTCAGCATCGTCGGCCGGGTACCGGATACGCGTCTCTTCCATCAGGCTAGCAGAATCTGCGGGAAGGGAGGCTTTGCCTCCTACGCGTTGCCGGGGAGCGCTGCCCTGGGGCAGCAAATCGCCGGCGTCTTTAAGCAGAACTTCAACTGCGTCATCCTGGAGAACCACGGAGTTGCCGTTGGTGGCACGGATTTGCAGGGAGCCTTCCAGCGATTTGAGATGTTCGAATTCACCGCGAAGACAATCATCAAGGCGAGCCTGTTGGGTGACGTTCATTACCTGAGCGACGAACAGCTTTCCCTGTCGAGAAAAGATCCTCCGCTCTTCCAGGAGTTTGATCGGGGCCCGACCGACAGCAGCGAGAAAGAAGCTCGGCGTCAACTGGTCGACTTCATCCGCCGCGGATATCAGCAACGCCTGTTGATCAGCAAGGCGGGCAGTTTTTCCGCGCGCTTGGATGACGATTCGTTTCTGATTACACCCCACGTGCTGGATCGCAGCCTGGTAGAACTTGAAGATTTCGTTCTGATCTCCAAGGGCATGTGTGAGCGCGATAAGATCCCGAGTCGCGCGACCCCTGACCATCAGGCTATTTACCGTCGCTATCCTCAGATTACTGCCATCGTCAATGCGTCCCCGGTGAATGGAACCGCATTTAGCGTGACCGACAGCCCCTGCGATTCTCGAACCATTCCCGAAAGCTATGTCTTCCTGCGAGAAGTGCAGAAAATTCCCTTTGGAATGCAGTTCGGAGACGGTGAAGACTTGGCAAGGCGCATGTCTCCGCGTAATCCCATCGCGCTACTTGAGAACGATGGCGTCCTGGTCCTCGGCACTAGTATCCTCGATGCGTTTGATCGTCTGGAAGTCCTGGAATCAACCGCTGAGGCACTCATCAACAGCCGCCCCCTCGGCAAGGTTGCGCCCATGTCTGAACTCGTCATCAATGAACTAGCCGCTGCTTTTTCGTTGGAATGATTGATTGGCGGCTGCCGATTCATCAATCCATCTCAGTTGGCTGTTTCACCTTTGCGAGGTCCGGCTACCTGCTGAAGGAGCGCCCCGCGTCGGAGGTGGCCGAGGCCATCCGGCGAGTTCACTCCGGCCTGCGCGTCATCGATCCCGCGCTCGCCGCCGAGGCCTGGAACGCCGACGAAGGCCCGCTCTCCCAGCGTGAGCGCCAGGTTCTGCAACGCGCCGGAGACGGTCGCTCCTCCGCCGTAGACATGCCTTCTCAAAAACATCAGTCCTGCACGCTTCTGATCTTTACTGCCAATTTCTGCGAAGATGTCAATGTCGAATGTGTTCTTCAACTCCTACCGCACAAGCTAATATTGTGAAAGCGCGTTCCTAGTCGATTCCTTCGCTCCTTTGTCATTGGAGTTTGCCTCACCAGCTCCTTGACGAACTGCCCGACGTGGTCCGACCTCCAATTATTACCTTGCACAACACGCCTGATCGGGAACGAGTTGTCCCTTGGTTGGGTTTTGTCAACACCGCATTTCTGCGGATTCGGTTAGCGTAGTATTCGGGCTGCCTTGCAGGGCGGTCCTTGCGCCATAATCAGTTTCTGGGATCGGTGCTAAACAACAGGAGCCCAAACATGTATTACAGCAAAGGCAACTACGAAGCATTTGCACGTCCGCGTAAGCCGGCGAATATTGAAGCAAAATCAGCTTACCTGGTGGGCGGCGGCTTGGCCTCACTGGCAGCTGCCGCTTTTCTCGTCCGCGATGGCCACATGGCCGGCGATCGCATCACGATTCTGGAGGCATCGACCATTGGAGGTGGCGCGCTCGACGGTGCCGGGAATGCAGAGACCGGCTGGCTGATCCGCGGCGGCCGCGAGATGGAGGATCATTTCGAGTGTCTCTGGGATCTCTATCGATCGATTCCGTCGCTTGAGATTGAAGGCGCCTCCGTGCTCGACGAGTTTTACTGGCTCAATAAAGACGATCCAAACCATACGCTGCAGCGAGCCACAATCGACCAAGGTGAGGATGCCAAGACCGGCATGGACTTCACGCTTACATCAAAAGCGCGAAGGGAGATCATCGATCTCGTTCTTGCGTTGCCCGAGCAGCTATACGATAAGCGGATCAATGAAGTTTTCGGCAAAGATTTCTTTGACTCGAACTTCTGGCTCTACTGGCGAACGATGTTTGCCTTCGAGGAGTGGCACAGCGCGCTGGAGATGAAGCTCTATGTTCAGCGCTTCATTCACCACATTAGTGGTATGCCAGACTTCAGTACTTTGAAGTTCACCAAGTACAACCAGTACGAATCCCTGGTTATGCCGCTGATCACATGGCTTCGTCAGAAGGGCGTCAAGGTGCTGTTCGACACCCAGGTGATGAATGTCGTCTTCGATATTGCATCCGATCACAAGGTCGCACGCCGGATCGAATGGATTCAGAACCGACAACAGGGCGGGGTTGATCTTACCGAAGACGATCTGGTCTTCGTAACGAATGGCTCGCTGGTGGAGAACTCCCAGTGGGGTGACCATCATACGCCTGCGAAATTTGACCCGATCGTTCATGATGGCGGTAGCTGGCATCTCTGGCGAAATATCGCAGCCCAGGACCCCTCTTTTGGAAGGCCCGACAAGTTCTGTACCAGGCCGGAAGAGTCACAGTGGGCCTCTGCCTCGATCACGACGCTTGACCCACGGATACCCGCGTACATTGAGAAGATCGCGAAACGGCCAACCAGGACCGGCAAGGTCGTGACAGGCGGCATCGTAAGTGTGCGCGATTCCTCATGGCTTCTAAGCTGGACTGTTAGCCGTCAGCCCCACTTCAAAAAGCAATCCCCGGACCAGACCATCGTATGGTTCTATGCGCTGTTTACTGACCGGCCTGGAGACTATGTCAAAAAGCCAATGCGAGACTGCACAGGCGAGGAGATCACAAAGGAGTGGCTCTACCATCTCGGCGTGCCTCTTCATGAAATCGACCAGTTGGCCGCCGAAGGAGCCATCACGCGTCCTTGCATGATGCCTTTCATCACTGCCTTCTTCCTGACGCGCAACGGAACCGACCGGCCAAAGGTCGTGCCCAATGGAGTGAAGAACTTCGCCTTCATCGGCCAGTTCGCAGAATCGACGCGAGATTGCATTTTTACAACGGAATACTCTGTCCGGACCGGAATGGAAGCGGTGTATCAGCTCCTCAACATCGAGCGTGGGGTTCCTGAGGTATTCGGTTCCATCTATGATGTCCGCGAACTTATTAAGTCGACGGTATTCCTGCGCGACCGTGAGAAGTTCCCCGTGCCATTATTTGCCAAACGCTGGGTAGAGAAGACTATCATCGGCAGGATGCTGGAGGGGTATGGACTTATCTGAAGCATTTCATGGGGTTATATAGCTTCGGTGTATACCTCACAAAAGGATTGCTGTCGTAGGCGAGATTTTTCGCCAATTCTATCCGCGTCAAAGCGAGGACCCAAGATCGGCCCCCGAAAATGCCGATGTCGCCAGGAGTGATTTTCGATTGATGCAGAATCCGCCAATGAGTGAACCATGCGGCGAGCGCGTATCTGCCACTGGTGGTCGCATCGCCTGCAATGTAGCCTTTTGACCGAGTTCACCAGGCTCGCCGCATCGAACATTACGAAATCGCGTTTTGAGGGATGCTTCCTCTATCCGGTCTCAACTCGGTACCCCATTCCGCTTCGCATCACACAGCACCACTGAGTAACGGCTACCAGAGACTCAACTGAACGGCGAGGAGGTCTACTCTTCGCCCAGGAATCGCTTGCGGACCGTGTCGAGGATATTCTTGGCGAGTTGCACACTGTTTGCGACGGCTGCCTTGGCGAGCGTCCCGAGATATCTTCTTCCCGCGCGAGACGAACGGCAGCAATGATGGAAGCGGCGATGACGAGCGTAGGCGCGTAACGATGGCGCGGAACCGGGGAAGCCGGTGGGACGGGCGCCTGGAAGGGTCCAAGGAAGAATTGGGCGGCAAGATACTGGCGGACGTCGCTGCAGGAAGAACATTTCACGACCTCGTTGGATCTGAAGCGCACAATGGGCACACATGGCGTTAAAGCACGGCCGAGCGTCAGTCGGCGACATGCTCCACAGACGACGAGCCAATGCAAGTATGGCGGCACGTTGTTCTGCCCAAGGTCACACTCGTCTAGTTGTTGAAGGAACGTGGACTCGCCATCGACGCCGCAAGCAAGCAGGCAACGGCCGAGCAGAATGCGATCCCTACTGCGTAACCGGGTGCTCTTCCTTAGCGTGTGCCAAGACAAACGCTCTAACCACCTTTTCGGCCTCTAACCGGTCTAGAGGGTGGAAGGCCAGATCAGGGATTACCTCATAGCCACCTTTCGGCGATAGCATCACCACCGCGAAGCGATTACGTGGGAACACAGGCTCCAAGAGCCTCACCAACTCCCAAGCTACCCCTGAAGTCTTCGTCCTGGCCACCCTGTCCTGCATGTCAAACGCTTTCTAGAGTGACCAAGCAAGCCAACCCCGCACCACAAACCCATTGTAAAGGCGCGGTCGATTCGCGAGGAGAAATCAAATTGAGCATTGATACCGCACGACGGGTACTGGAAGCGATCAAGAAGTACCGTGCCGCCAGCGATGCGGACTCAGGGGACGAAGAAAACGCCGCCGCCAATGAATTGGCCGACGCCGCCGACGCTCACTTGGTGGACGAGTCCAGCAGGGATGTTGCGCTGGCAGAGCTCGTCGACGAGTACCAGTCGGAACCTGAGACCGAGACATAGGCTGCAGGAGCACTAAAATGCTAGGTACGAATGGAGATTAGTTATGGAAGGGCTCGACAAAACAGACCCCGCGTTGATCGAAATGCTTAGATATATGGATCATCGGCGGGTGGAAGAGTATGCCTACGGCCGCTGTACGGTCTTCGCGCTAGCCCTACACAACCTGTATCGATACCAAATCGAATTGCTCTGGGGCCAGCCAAAGAATTTGGGGTCGGCTACAATGCCAGCCATTCACAGCGGTCTGCAGCATGCCTTCTGTATTCGGAAGGACGGTTCACTGGTCGATGCACGAGGCTCAGTTGATCGTGAGCAAATCATCACCGAATACGGCGAAGGGCAGGAGCCAAGGTGGCAACGAGTTTCCAAGGCAGAGCTACTCTCGCTTGCCAATCAAGGAAATGCCAGCCGTCCAGATAATGGGGAACTGTTTATTCTGAGATGCTACATTCTGCAAAATCAGGATGTGTACAAGATAGGGACTCGATCTATCGAACCGCTCCGTGACGTGAGAGATCAGTTTGATGTTAAGTCTATCTCCACCCGGATCAACGACCATAACCAGAAGATTATTCTCGCGCAGTCCGAAGCCATACGGGCGGCGGTTACAGGAGAGCCCTTTGAACGCTAAGGCTCACACCCGTACTGAAACGAAGCTCTTAGCGGCCCGCAATGAGTTGGATTTTGTGCGAACGCTTGCCCCAAATGCACTAATGCCGGTCCCCTTCCCGCCAAAAGATCGCGGGATCATGCTTTCGTCGATAGGTGCCATGACGGTCGGGATCATCCGATTTTTCCCGTCCCTGATTGGGCGAGCCAACCTGGAGATCATTGTCGGAGGTGCCGCAGAGCCAGAAATGAGTTCGGTGGCCTACGGAGTAAACGTCATGCGCCACTGGCTGCAGACGGATGAGATAACGTTCCAACTCTGCGGCCTCGGGATAGACAGAGCGTGCGAGCACGTGAGCGGCGACCCGATGATCCTAGACGCGCTGGCCAACACCAACGTCGAAATAGGCATGCTGGCGCATCTGATGTGGAGGCGCCGCGCCGAGCATATCCCTCTTCCTGACTTGATCACGGTATTGCACCCCGGTATCGAATACAGCCGCGAGTGCTGGCTGAAAGACGAGGGGCTGCGAGATGCCGCAAAAAGCGGTGTGCCGGTACTGCTTTCCGCATTTGCAGAACGTGAGATGCGCATCGATCGGATGGCATTTGAGGCCTACGGGTATAAGCTATCCGAGCCATTCCAGCACCGGGGCGCTCCAATCGGCATGCAACCGGACGAGAGGGGAAAATCTGCTGACTCAAATCCTCGATACGGTGCCTGGTTGTATGCCATAACTGGCGTAGACACCAAGCGCTGGCGCCAGCCGTACCAGAAGCTACTCGGGAAGGCTCTCGCGAAAAGTAATGAGGTTTTGCCTTTTGACGGCCACCAGAAGGAGATGGTCTTAGGGTTGCTAAACGCGGGTCACCGCGGGGGCAACGCCTACGCGCGCATGGAGGACGGAGCCAGACTTCAGAAAACCTCTCGCGGAAACAACCACCCGCTGTTCTTCTGCCGTTTCCAGATGCAGACTGTGATGCTTGGCCGACCCGACCTAAACGATTACTACTCGGGGCAATTGCTGCGTTATGGCGCTCCACTAGGGCTTGAGTTTGTCATGCCTTATCTGGCCACCAACCCCGATGCCATCGAGGCGCGCGATGAGGAAGGTAGGACGGTGGTGTTCCATGCCATCGAGCCCGGCGATGCCGATGGGTTCGCCAATACCGATTTACTGACGCAACTGGTCGATGAGGCGAACTTGACCGTGGTGGATGACCAGGCACTCACTCCCCTCCATGTCGCGATCCAACGGCACAACTTACGGGCGGAAAAGCTCTTGCTGAATGCCGGTGCCCCGATGGTGTCCCCACCGGGCGCAAGGGAAATGGTGGAGTTTCTGGTCGACCAACGGGCTTGGCCGCAGCTGCAGCGCTTTGTGGCTCAGTATCCGGCCGAGGCAGAGCGGGCGGCGGCAAACCCGGTCCTCGTTCCACTCATGCTGAACGCAGGGGCACCAGGGCGCTTAGTAAAGCGCTTCCGTGCGTTTGAGCGTGTGGGAGCCCCTGTGCGATCGACCGGCAGCGAGGCAGTCAAGCACGAGCCGCAAGGCGATGGCTTTGCGATCAGTGCCGAATCCGCGGTCAATCTAATGCTGGCTGGCCACTGCCTGCTGAGGTGGACCGGTTCGCTGAACCTGCGGGAACGCACCGGCACTGCGGAGGTCGGACTCGCCGCCGAGTTGGGCGATGCTGAGTTGCACCGCGCCATCCGTGATGCAGAGGAGACGGGGGGAAAACTGCACGGGGTTGTGATCACTCTTTATGGAGCGATGGTGCGGTTGATCGTAAATCTGTTAGTTCCAGACAGTGGAGACGAGTCCTTGGTGGCGGGCGTGCAGAAATACATTCGGCAAATAGAACGAGCTACTGTCGAAAGCGGCTTTCTGGCGGACAATGCGTTCCGGGAAAGGGCTCTCAGGCTCCACAAAGAAAGGCACGAGTTTCGGTATATGGCAGGTGTCGGGACGAACCCTGATTCGGTCGCACCTGGAAAGAAGAAAGCGGCCACTGCGAAAGCGAAGCGGAGCTAACAGTAGTCCCTGTAACGGGTCGCGCGATTGTGTAATCAGAGGACACAGTCGCACCCACTGTCTCACTCACCCAACGCCCATGGAGATTGAGACTTATCTACGCATCACGGGGGGCAAGCTATTTATAATCTGCTATTTAGCAATACTTTGCTAAGCGGGGCGCGATTCTAGCGGAAAATAGCCCACCACCTTGGAAACTCAGCACGTATACAGTGTCTTGCGTTACAGTGTTTACCGATACAGTGAATAGTGTTACAGTGAATGACGTATGAAAAATCCATTTAGCTACGGAAATGAGCTCGGAGCGGGTCAGCTCCTGGATCGTAAAAGCGAATTAGCGCAGGTCGAACGAACGATACGCGACGGCAGAAAACTGTTTATGATCGGGCCTCGCCGCTTCGGTAAGACTTCCATCCTCAAAGCGGCGGAAGAACGGCTCAGGTCCGAAAATGCCATCGTGCTGCGGTTTGACGCTACCGCATCCCCTACGCTCGAGCTCTTAGTGTCCCGTATTGTGAGCCAGGCTGCGAAAGCCCTTAGCGGGGAGGCAAAATGGGTGGGGGAACAACTTGCCAACTTCTTTTCGATGGTCCGTCCCGACGTGAAGTTCAAGCCCGCTGATGGCGAATGGAGTGTCCAGTTTGGAATCGAGCGGGAGAAACGTGAAAATCCGATGTTCTTCGTGGACGCACTCAATGGCCTTGAGAAGCTGGCAGCAACCCAGCCGGCGGACCGCCCCGTGGGACTCATCATTGATGAGTTTCAGCGGGTGATTGAGTTAGGTGGCGAAACAATCGAGTTTCAGATCCGCGCAGCAATCCAACAGCACTCACGAGTCGGTTATGTTTTTGCAGGTTCAAAAACTCGTATGCTGCGCGAGATGGTAAGCGATCACTCTCGACCGTTCTACAACCTCGGCGATATCACAAATATAGGCCCAGTTCCCAGGGCGGATTTTTCTGCTTTCCTCACTGAAAAGTTTTCCGACGCGGGATATGCTGCGAGCAATGCTGTAGTGTCCCGCATGCTCGATCTTGCGCAAGACGTCCCCTACAATGTGCAGGCGCTCGCTTCCCATTGCTGGTACCGGTTGATCGACGAGGCAGCCAGTGGTGAGGACGGTTTTACCCCTGAGTTTGTAGATGAGACTCTAGCCCTGGTTGTACGGCAGCAAGACCCAACACACGAGGGTATGTGGGGACAACTGACCACGATCCAACAGCGCACTCTCATGTCTGTGGTTGCAAGAAACGGCAAGGGTCTCACTTCCGCGAGAGTATTGGCGGAGGTGGGTCGTGGTGCAAGCACGATACAAGATGCTCTGCAATCCATGGTTAATTCTGAAATTCTGCGAGAGGAAAGATCTGGACGGCAGGTTCAGTATGTTTTTGAGAATCCGTTCTTTTACCACTGGGTTCGCCTTACAGCAATGCAATAATGGGCAACCCGTTGTTGGGTCACCGGGGGGGATAGGGCCTAACGCAAGGAGTTGGGACTTGAACGGGAGTTTGCTAAGTCCCGGCCTCGCCCAATGGTAAAGACAGAGAAACGCCCAGGGCCGACATAAAGGCTCAGAGGATTCAAGGACAGCCCGGAGCGATTCCGGGCATTTTTGCGCTTACAAGGAGTTTCACCCATGATCCCAACACAAGAACGCCCCGGCCAGTACTGGATGTCAGGGGACCGCGCAGAGCTGTGGTTTAGCGAGTCGGGGCCAGAGGCTCCGAAGACTATCGCGTGTCTGACACCTCACGGCGGTCAAGCAATCACCAAAGTGGACGAACTGGAGTTACTCGGCGCGGGTCTGTTTGGCGAAGGGCGGCCGTGCCTGGGTGGATCTGCCAAATGGACAGGAGACTGCTACCGTTATGGCGTTTACTTGGGACACAAGGCATACTCCGGTCCCGCAATCGTCATCCTTCAACATTCGGGCGGAGGCATGGTCGGGCTCCAACTCGACTCAACAACGAGCGCGGAGACGTGGAAGCACCTCGCGGCCACGCTCAGTCCCGAAATGCTCTGGAACGCCTGCCATGAATTGTTTGAGTTTCACCAGCAGGCTCTCGACGGGCAGAAACGCAGCATCTTCGCCGCGTTCATCGAAGGACGGCTGAAGAAGTCGAGAAAGCGGAAGGGCGTCATCTCCGTGACCATGGAGGCGGCCGCTTGAACGACTACGGGATTTTCGGGTGTGTTGTTCTCCTTCTCCTCGTGCCGGCTGCGGCTTGCCTGAACGAATACTACGTTCGACGTCACACCGACCCGGGGGGCAGCGATGGAATCATCCAGTACCGCCTACCATGTGACCCTGACCCGCAATGTCGCCAGGATTATGCGCGAGGGGTTGCACCCGCGGCGCGGGCCGCGATCCAGAAGGCTGGGAGAGTCGCATAGGGCTGTCTACCTATTCAAAGGACGAGAGGACGCCGCAGACGGCCTCGTGAATTGGTTAGGCGACGAACTGCCGGAAGATGAGCCAGTTGCTCTCATAATGGTCAGTCTTCCGACAGGAGCCTGCATCCTCGCTACGACGGCCGACTATGAACTTGTTGTCGCGGACCATATTCCACCTGAAAACCTCTCCGTTATTGAACTCGACTGGTGAAGTTTCTAGAATCTTGGAAAGTGGCGGTGGTATATTTGTACGTGCAGCGTTGGGAATGTCTTCGCCGGGTCCGCACGGGATTTGGGTCTCAGCGCCAAAAGATTGCCCCTTGGGGCATCACAGGAGTCGCAAACAATGATCTCTCGGAAGCGCGCAGCCGTAACATTCGCCATTGCCTTCATCGCAGCAACGTTGATTTCAGTGTCCGCAGCATCGGGCTTTCCGCATTTCGGAGGGAAAAAACAGCAGAATGATCCAATCTCTGTGCGTAAGCTCACCGCCAGTCAGAACGCCCTGATTGATCGGGCCATTGTGCGTGAGCACGCAATTGTTGCGGCGGTCAAAGACCGGGCGCCCCTCGTCGAAACGTACATCCAAAATATGCGACCCGACCCGGTTCTGACGCAGTATCCAGCATCCGATCGCTACTTCCTTGACCGTGTGCAATTTAGCAAGGTTATCGCCGATCAGGAGTACCAGGTCAACCCCGCGACCGCCCACAACAAGGGAAAGCGTAGCGCTATTTCGGTACTGAAGAATCCATTGTCGTATTTTGCGGCACTGCGTGGCGACGTCCAGATGACGTATCAGGACAGCGGCTTCGTGCAGATGGTGCTGGTTGACTCGATCAATTTCGACCGCGACCATTACACATTCAGCTTCGTGAGGAACCAATTTCTCGGTAGCGTTGCAACGTCCGTCTTCGACGTATCGCCCGCCGCGGGCAAGGGCGGCAAAGGCCACTTCTTTGGCCGGATATGGGTGGAGACGCGCGGCGCGAATATCGTCCGGTTCAACGGCAGCTTTACCGGCACCATGCAAGAGCATCGGGAATATTATCATTTCGATTCCTGGCGCTCGAACGTACAGCCGGACCTGTGGTTGCCTACTTCGTTTTATGTCGAGGAGAGCGACCCGAACAGCGGGACGCGCACACTCCGATTCAAAGCCGCTAGCCACATTTGGGGTTACCAGTTGAAGGTCTGGCCACCAGAGCTGGATTCGAGCGCAACGTCACTTTCCGTTATCGGAGCAATGGACGTAGCCGACACTCCAGATGTCAGCCCTCTCGAAGCGCAGCGCGAATGGGTGCAGCAGGCCGAGGATAACGCCGTCGAACGGCTCTTTGAGGCTGGAGTAATTGACGCGCCTAGCGAGTTCGATAAGACTCTCGAGGCGCTGGCAAATAACATTCTCGTATATAACAACATCACTCTTGCGCGGCCCATCCGCGTCCGCACGATGCTCACCGAACCACTTGAATCGTCGGCAATCGGGAACACGATTCTTCTCTCCAAGAGCCTGATCGATTCCACCGCCGTCGTTACTCAAGACGGTTTGCAGCAGGCCGGCAATCTCAATGCCCTCCTCGCTTTCCAATTGGCTCATATCGTTCTCGGCCACCGGCTGGACACTAAGTTTGCGTTCAGCGACACGCTCATTTTTCCGACTATCACCGTTTTCAATCGCATTTCGATGCACCATTCGGATGCGGACAACGCCGAGGCGGCCAAGAAGGCTGTTCAGCTCTTGGAACCAAAGGAACTCGTCGACGGCCAGCAGTATTTTGGCCTGTATCTCAAGCAACTGCAATGGCAGTCCAAAGCGTTGCTATCCCTTAACGCGCCGATGCTCGGTGACGCTTTGGTCAAGAGCGACATCAACCCGACGTTTTGGATGGCACCGCTGATCGCGAAGGCCCCCAAGCTGGACGCAAAGGACGTCAAGCAGCAAGCGGCGATGCCACTCGATAGTTTTCTCCGTTTCGATCCGTGGACCGACGAAGTTGCAATCATGCACTCCTCCTTTGAGCCCATTCTCGGCGCACCAGACAAGATGCCGCTAGAAGTGGCGCCGATATTCCTAAAGTTGAGCTACTTCGAGCCGAAGCCCGGTGACGTAGTCACCCGTGTGATTTCAGTGGTACAGTCGGCCGCTGCGCCCACCGACAGTGAGCCGAACCCCGCCGCAACAGACAAACGAGGTTTCAAATGAACGCCGGCGCACCCGTCACCCTATCTGAAGAGCTGGACCTCAGTGGAAGAAAATATACCGTGATCGCAAGCATGGCCGTGCTAATGGGACCGCTCCTCCTGTTTTGGGGAGGCGCTATCGCATTAGTCGTCAATATCCTGCACAGGCATCCGGCCTTATTGGGGCTCAAATGACCCGGTACAGCATTAATGGCACTGAATTTCCATCCAGCAGCCCGCTGTTCCAAGCGGCTTTGGAATCGGCCTATAAGAACCGCATTCGCCCGATATGCCTATGCGTGGAGCCAGGCCTGCCGATGTACATCGCCCACCTCGAAAGATCCTTCGTAGTCAAACGGATGCCGGACACCGGTGCCAGCCATGGTCCTGGCTGCGAGTCCTATGAAGCGCCTCCTGGGCTGTCCGGACGTGGAGAGGTCGATGGTCACGCCATCGAAAACAACGACGAGGGAACAGTCAATCTCAAATTGGCCTTCTCTCTCCGCCATAACAATCCGGCCGAAATGGAGAACGAATCGACACAGAAGACTGCCGCCAAGACTTCCGGCACGCGCCTTACGTTGCGCGGTCTTCTCCACTACCTCTGGGACGAATCGAAGCTCTCTCATTGGACCGCCGAGCAAAAGGGAAAACGCTCATGGTTCGCCGTGCGTAATGCGCTCGTCGAAGCGGTTGAATCGAAGGAAACCAAGAGCGCGGCTCTGAAAGAAATTCTTTACATCCCCGAAGTGTTTGATGAAGAAAGGCGCAATGACATTGCCAGTCGACGCATTCGCTCACTCTCCTCGATTATGGGACCTGGCAAGAGCGGCAAGAAGCTAATGCTGGTGGTGGGGGAAATGGATCGAATAGCCCCGGCCACGTTTGGATTCGCACTCAAAATCAAGAACCTTCCAGATTTTCCGTTTGTGATGGATGCCGATCTCAACAAAAACTTCGAGAAGGTTTTTCAGATCTCCAAAAACCTATGGGAATACACGCCGGACTCTCACCTGATGGTTATCGCCACTTTTGTGTTAGATGACGCGGGCATACCCACGGTCGAAGAGATGTGCGTGATGTTGACGAGTCCTGAGTGGTTGCCGGTGGATAACAAGCTGGAGCAGCAGCTCATCGCGGAGCTTGTTAAGCAGAAGCGCAGTTTTCAGAAGCAACTCCGCTACAACCTCTCTCCCGACAAGCCTGTAGCAACGGCTGTCTTGACCGACTGCTACAACGCGCCGCTGGCCATGTACATTGACGTCGACGACCTCGTCGGTCGGTGGGCATCGACGGTTGCAATCAATGAAGTCGTCAGGAGCAACAGTATTCAGACCTGGATGTGGGTGCCGCGCGACGGCCTTTCGCCGGACTTGCCGGCGAAGATGGGTACGGAAGCAAAGGCGATTCAGCAAGTCGATGAGCCTCTACTAATAGTTGAGGAAGATGCCACACCGACACATGCGAGTGATTCGGCAGCGATCTTGGAGCCGTCCACTGTCAAGGCTGCGCCGCAAGGTGACAGCGCTGACGAACTCAGTACCAGGGGAGAATCGGCGATTTCATCGGCCTTTCAGCCTAAGACGGCCACGAACTTGACCGTTATGACACCTCGCACGCCTGCCTTGGCGGAAGTCACCCCAATAAGTCAGCCGAAAGTTGATCTGACCGGGTTCCCGTTTCTGCCAGGCCAGGGACTTCATGGGCCTCTCGCGCCTGTCGAGCATATTGACTCTGTCGAGCCTAACCAATAAGTGCCTCCTCAGAGTAAGCCTCTACCCCTGTTGGTCGGCCACGACGGGTCCCCCGAGTCTCCGCTCGATGAGGACACGCCCTGCGGAATGCTTGTGGTTAGGGGTAAGCCTCATTCGCGCGACGGCATTGTGGCGCAACGCTGCTTGTGCGGATGCAGCCAGCGCGCCTGTGGGTTGGAAAGTGACGTCGACGTTCGGTTCCTGAATGATTCGTCAAACTTCGAGAGTGGCGAATGTGTATTCCGCGGACCGCTATTCTGGCCGCCGTATGCCGAGGTTGTCGAGGCAGCGCGCTCACGGGGGATCACGGACACGGCTAAATACAGGGAAGCATTTGCGCGCGGGTATCTACCGAGATGCAGCCCCTTTGATCCATCCGAATACAAGGAGTGGATCTCTTGGGCGGACTTTACAGGCATTCCGAATTATCATTCGGACGCGGAACTCTACAACGGCCTCATAGCTCTTGATTTGAATGAGCTCGCCCTGCTGCCGACCCCGGAACTGCGCAGGTTTCTGCTGTCTTGCGCATATTGGGCTTCGATTCGCGCCAAAGCGGCCGAGATGGGGATTGCGGAGACCGACATCCCCGCCAACATCGGTCGCATCGCAGATGCGCTTTCCTGCGGCTCCCATAAGGAGTCTGGTCCGCGAATGCCAACACCTGCGGACATGGGAGGCGCGTCCGTCACGTCGCCGGCGGCTCCCATTCCGCAGAGTCTCACTCTCGCCGATAGAGCGAAGGTGCTTGTCAACACTGTGACGAAGTGGCTGCCAAACAGCCTTGAGCTTCAGCAAGAGATCATCACTGGCTTTTATTGCAATGCTTGGGAACTCTTAGATCGCCAGGATGCGGCCGCGGGCAACGGTTTTGAGTGTGTCCGGACCGCCATCTTGGACAAGCTCGTCGACGTAAAGCCCCAGCTCGTCATCGAGTTTCTACGCCAGTACGACGGCGCGGCCGCCTTCCACATCAACGGCAGAAATTGGATGCAGGCGTACTCACTTTGGTATTCGGAGGACCATCGACGCTTTATCAATTGGTCTTCTGCTGGCCTCGGAAAGACACGCACCGTTCCTGCAATCGTCGCAAAGTATGACATCCGGTTTACCGTGATCTTTTCGCCAAAGAAAATCACCAACAACAAGAACCCACAGTTGTCATTCGAACTGCTGACTGAAGATCAGGCTGCGGTCATTCACTATTCGGACTATGGCGTGCCCACCTTCCTTGCGCCCGGAAAGCATCACTATTTTGTGTGCAACAGCGAGAAATTGCAGCAGGGGCCAAAGACACGCCGGATGGTCGATGCACTCATCGCTCACCATCCAGGGTTTGTAGTTTTCGACGAAGGCCACCTCCTCGTCTCATGCAACCTGATTGATCCGGAACTTGGAGAGAAGGTCAGTGACACGAAGTACAAGCCCAGGATGGAAGGGCTGCGCTACCTACTTGATGAACTTGGCCCCGAGCCTCGCATTGTTGTGTTGACAGGAACGCCGGTCCGCGTAGACGCGCGCGAAGGCCAAGCCCTTTTCGAATTGATCGGTGTGGAGGTAGGTGAGTTCGACAAGGATTTGAGCGAATTGAACGCGCTCCGGCTCCGCGGCGAACTGCAGCAGAATGGATTCCAATTCCTTAATTACGGCCTCCCAGAGTTACGGCGGTTCATTTATCCATTCAAGGTTCCCGTGGAGATCGCCGCTAAACTCAATGCTCCGGAGATGTCCACGCTCGAAAAAGAAGTCGTTCGCATGGACTATGCACTTCAGAATATCTACAGTCTCTGCGGTAAGGTCGTAATCAATACCGAAAGGATGCCCCTTGCGCCAGATGAGGCGACTCCCGTCGATAATCGGGATTCTATATACGATCTCGCAGAGTTGATCGAGCTTGAAACGGACAAAGCTGCCAAAGCAGAGGTGGCCCGCCAAACCCGGCCCGCCAAAACTGCCACGCCAAACAAAGCCGCAGGTGATTCCTTCGCTGATTTCTCCGCTCTGGACCGCCAGCGATTCCCTGTCGTCAAACTGAATTACGAGCCGTTGGACGAGTCTGTGAATCCGATCTTTTTCACCTACTTTGTGGATGGCCCCTCGGCAGTGATTGCGGCTTTTCTCAAGAGCAGAAATATCCAACACCTGCGCTGTACGGGCGATAGCGATGATGAAGAACTAGGCAAGTACCTCGCACAGAAGGACTCGAGCCTGATTGCCAGTTCAAGTTGGTCTGTGGGTGTTGACGGGTCGCAGAAGGTCTCAAACGCGCTAGTGACCCTCGGAATCCCATGGCATGACTCAGGCCACCGACAGACAGTCGCGCGAATCCACAGGCAGGGTGCCGAGACACCAGACGGCACCCCCACTACGGTGATTCACGAGATTATTCCCGTCGCAGTCAACGTGAACTATGACGTCAAGCGGCTCAACAAAGTCTATGCTCGCCGAACATTTACCGAGATTCTAAGCCTCGGAGAGGTTAGCGACGCAGGACCTAAGTCAAAACGCAAGACCTCAACGAAGGCAGAGATAGCCGCCGAACTTAAGGCTGCGATCAGCGGCTTATTAGGCGAACAGATTTCTATGTCCCTCACTAATCAAGAAGAAGAGTTGGCCACACTATGATCCTGTACGACGCATCAATACCATTTGTAGAGCACTTTGGGATGTATCAGGTGCCCGACACGTTGGCCGACGCGGTTGAGCAATACAGAATTGATTCGCTCCGAAGTGCGATGGAGAAAATGCACGTCGGTCCGGAAATCTTTGAACTCCTCGTCACTGAGGATGTTTCGGTCACAGATGACTTTGGTACGCTCTGCGATCCGATCGGCTACTTCGCGGATTCGTTGCTGAGTTACATGAAGCCAGCCACCTCCGCCTCCCTTCCTCCGGTGCCATCTACACTGGCCGACCTGCGTGTTGGCGGCGCCGCCCTCTGGAACGTCCCGCCCGTACCGAAGGCCTTAGTTGAAGCAGACAGCGCGTCGATCGCGAAGGTTGCCACGCTTACAGCCACTTCGTTCTGCGACACAGACTTTGTTGTGGGCGACCGAGAAGCCAACCTCCGCTACATCGCGCTCAATAGCGTTGACCACCCGGCATCGATGGTACTTCGGGAATCAAAGATTTGGATTCCGTATCGCCGCCAGATCAGCCTCCCTGATATGGTAGCCGTCCGGAAGGCGGACTTTGTGAAGCTCTTCACTACGCTCGGCGTTCCCCTGGAGGCACGTGAATTGGAATGTCTCAGCCGGGAGGAGCTTATTGCCTGTGCGACAGATGTACGCAGTTATATCTTGGAGCGGAATCGCCATATTGTCTTCTGCAAGGGTTGTTCCAAGAAGATGCTGAATCTCAATGTGCAGGTTATGTCGGCTCAGACCGAACACGTCTGCTGATGATCACAACACCGGCGTTTGCAGGAATCCCATTCGAGCCCGTTCCTGCCTTGATGCGATTGCTTAAACTCTCCGCGGTCTGCATCAAATGCGGCGCGCCGGCGATCCATACCCAACGTCGGGGCGACAGCACAGATCGTGTCCAAGTCGGTGCGGTTGGTGCCGACTGATCCCAGTTTCAGACCTGCGTCAGTACGCCCGCTTCGACCATCCCGAGCGAATTGCCGGTTAAGACTTCATCGCACCTGCGTTCATAATGATGGACACAATATCCGATTAAGTTCATAATAGTGAACGTAGATAAGCCATGGAGACTCTTCCCATTCCGGTGAAAAGCGCCCTTCGAAAACTCGGAGGCGACATCCGAGATGCAAGGCTGCGCCGCCGCATTCCCGTAGCGGTTATGGCCCAACGTGCGTTCATCTCCCGCACCACGCTGGTGAAATTAGAAAAGGGCTATCCCGGTGTAGCCATGGGAACGTATGCCGCTGTCCTGTTTGCGCTCGGCATGCTCGACAGGCTTCGCGAACTTGCGGAAGTCAGTTCGGATGAGATCGGGCTTGCACTGGACGAGCAACGCTTGCCCAAGCGTATTGAAATCCGTCCCAGGCGCACAACTAAGTCAGAGGCAAGAAAGTAGAAGTGATGGACCGCCAAATCTTCGTTTACGTCGATCTTGACAACTCGCCCCACCTGGTGGGGCGTCTGTGGCTGCGCGTCCGCAATCGAACAGAGAGCGCCACATTCCAGTACGACTCGGCATGGCTTCAGAATCCCGAGCGTTTTGCACTGGAGCCCGCTTTGCAAATGGATGCTGCGCCGTATCACACAGCAGCGGGCAAGCGGTTGTTTGGGGCGATGGGCGACTCAGCGCCAGATCGTTGGGGCCGAGCCCTGATGATGCGTGCTGAAGCAAGACGCGAAAGGAAAGCTGGTGAACCCCAACGCACTCTCTGGGAAAGTGACTACCTCCTCTTGGTGGACGACGAGACGCGCCAAGGCGCTCTTCGATTTGCCGAGAAGGAAGGCGGCCCGTTCCTGCATCAAGTTGTCGATCATAGGACACCCCCACTGATTGAGCTTCCGGCGCTGCTTGCAGCGAGTGAACACGTCTATGACGAAGTAGAAACCGTCGATGACTTGCGTCTGTTGCTCGCGCCGGGATCTTCACTCGGCGGGGCTCGTCCTAAGGCTTCTGTGAGGGACCGCGACGGATCGCTAGCGATTGCCAAATTCCCACACCACGCAGACCGAATCAGTACGGTCTTGTGGGAGTCTCTGGCATTACGGTTAGCCTCAGCGGCAGGGATCAATGCAGCCATCGGGAGAGTGGAGAAAGTTGCGGGGAGACCGGTCTTTCTCTTGCAACGATTCGACCGAGATGGCACGAAGAGGCGGCCCTTCCTGTCAGCGATGAGCATGCTCGGAGCAGCCGACCATGAAACTCGAAGCTATCTTGAGATCGCTGATGCGATTCAGAGGTATGGCGCGGAACCATCGCAAGACCTGCATGAGCTCTGGCGAAGGATTGTCTTCTCCATTCTGATTTCGAACACTGACGATCATCTGCGCAATCATGGCTTCCTCTACGAGGGGAATCGCGGTTGGAGACTGTCCCCTGCGTACGACCTGAACCCAGTCCCTGTGCAATTCCAACCGCGCATCCTCTCCACGCTCATTGATGAGCAGAACGGAGACGCTTCGCTGGACCTGGCTTTGAGTGTCGCGGAATACTTCCGCCTCACCACGGCTCAGGCGCGGCAGGTGGCCTACGAGGTGGGGAGAGCCGTCTCACGTTGGCGTGAAGAAGCCTCGGCTCTCGGCATTGCGGCGGCTGAGATCAATACGGTGGCTTCAGCCTTCGAGCATGAGGATCTCAGGCAGGCGCAGGCGTCTGAGACCAACAACTCCCGACGACGCTGAGAGTCCGGAACGTGGCTCCTCTTTCGACTGATGCGAAAATTGGCTCTAGGAAAGCTGGGATTCCTTGAGAGCCTTCTAACCTACAAAAGCAGCAGATCGATAAGCTTTTTATTATGAACAGCTTGCAGCCCATAACAGCCACTAGCGGCCTTAGTGGCTGTGAAAGTCCGCAGGAAATCCGCCGATATCGCTTGGTGGCTGTTTCGGTGGCTGTTGGTTTCCAACTTTTCTGCTTTTCGGTGCGACCCGGTGCAAGCGATGTTATGTCTCTATCTATTGCAATAAATAGGTTTATGAGACTTTCTGCGATCCAGTGCAAGAGCCTGCAAAAACGCAAAAAGCTGAATCAAAATCCGAACTAGACGGGACTCTAAACCCGATTGGACGGATCTTGCAGCAGAACAATTTGTTCAAGACCGCTCGGGCTCACTGCGTGGGCATCCTGCGCGGCCGACAGATCCCTTCGGGGCCGGTCTCTCCCACAATCCTCTGGGGGAATTTCTGCATGGGCACGCAATTCTGTCGAGTGTCGTGTTCTGCTTCATTCCTGTCGGCTTCCCGCTCGCGGCGACGTTTGCGACCGGGCGTGCTGCTACCCAGATCCTCGACGTGGCGAACTGGACGTGCGCGC
>Ga0302197_10000219_pt1 | contig 57528 bp, 51 predicted proteins | sample II_Bog_N2_1_FD_193526 | JGI IMG/M metagenome (GOLD analysis project Ga0302197, IMG submission 193526) | Peat permafrost microbial communities from Stordalen Mire near Abisko, Sweden - II_Bog_N2_1 | ecosystem: Environmental > Terrestrial > Soil > Wetlands > Peat | place: Sweden: Abisko... | reverse complement strand
ACGTCCATAGCTTCCACGTTACTAAAGCCAGGAACGGTTGGAAAGCTGAATACGAAGAACGTACCGCCAGGTATTCCTGCCATTTTAGCCCTTACTATATTTTGAATATCATCTATATTCTTAACGGCACCTCTTTCTTTGTTAGGTTTTAACAACAGGAAGATCTGGCCAGCTGATGGACTGTTTGAAAGTGTTAAAAAGTTAAAGCCCGCCAATGACATTACAAACCTGGCCGATGGTAAAGTGTTTAACTGTGCTTCGGCTTGTTTCATTATTTTATTGGTATTGGCTAACGAAGTTCCGGATGGGGTTGAAACAGCGATAGCCACAAAGCCCTGGTCTTCTGTAGGAATAAAACCTGTTTTTGTTCTGCCTACCAGGAAAACTGTTATTGCAATCACCAGCGCAAGCCCGGCCATACTGATCCACTTATTACTGATCAGGATTTTTATACCACCAATGTACCTGTTGGTCATGTAATTAAAGCTGCCGTTAAAGCCTGCATAAAATTTATCAACAAATCCCTGTTTAGGCGCTTCATGGCCATCCGCAGCATGTTTATTCTTCAAAAATAAAGCTGCCAGTGCAGGACTCAACGTTAAAGCGTTAACAGCCGATATAACGATAGCTATAGACATAGTTAATGCAAACTGCCTGTAAAATATACCTGTTGAGCCAGTCATAAAGCTAACCGGTAAAAATACCGCCGCCATAACCAGTGTAATAGATATAATAGCGCCGCTGATTTCGCCCATAGCGGTGGTGGTTGCCTCTTTAGGGGTAAGTTTTGGATCATGCTCCATTTTGGCATGCACAGCCTCTACTACCACAATTGCGTCATCTACCACAATACCAATGGCCAATACAAGCGCGAACAAGGTTAAAAGGTTAACGGAGAACCCAAAGAGGTTCATGAAGAAGAAAGTGCCAATAATAGCTACCGGAACTGCTATAGCCGGTATCAATGTAGACCTGAAATCCTGGAGGAATAAAAATACTACGATAAATACCAGTACAAACGCTTCTACTAATGTATGTTCAACCTGGTCAATAGATTCGTCAAGGTCGGTTTTGGTACGGTAGAATTGATTGTATTTGATGCCTGCCGGGAAATCCTTTGATAATTTCGCCATTAACTTATCAATGTCAATCTGAATCTGGTTGGCGTTTGAGCCCGACAATTGTATGATACCAATTGTGATACCTTCGTGCCCGTTTAAACGGTTTATACTGCTATAGCTATAAGCCCCAAGCTCGACACGGGCAACATCTTTTAAACGTAATATTGAACCATCGGAATTTGCACGGATAATGATATTCTGGTATTCTTCCGGTGTGGTAAGTTTACCTTTGTATTTAATTACATATTCAAATGCTTCATTGCTTTGCTCTCCAAACCTGCCGGGAGCTGCTTCCAGGTTTTTATCCTGTATAGCGGCCGTTACTTCGGCTGGCGTAATTTTGTAAGCCGCCAACTCCGCAGGGTTTAACCAAACACGCATGGAGTAATCCTTAATACCACCAAATACCTGTGCAGAACCTACACCCTGGATACGTTTAAGTTCGGGGATGATATTGATTTGTGCATAGTTATTTACAAAGGTCGCATCGTATTTTTTAGGGTCTTCCGTATAAATACCCATAGCGCCGATAAAGCTATTTTGTTGTTTGGTAGTAGTTATACCATATTGTACAACTTCAGCCGGTAACTGGCTTGTTGCCTGTGAAACACGATTTTGAACGTTCACCGCTGCCTGATCGGGGTTGGTACCTTGTTTAAAGTAAACCGTGATACTAAGCGTACCGTCATTGCTGGCAGTAGAAGTCATATAGGTCATATCTTCAACACCGTTAATTGCTTCTTCCAGTGACGGGGTCACGGAACGCAGGATGGTTTCGGCATTAGCGCCCGGATACACCGCGGAAACCAATACGGATGGGGGAGCGATATTCGGGAAGCGCTCAAGGGGCAGCTTTGTTAAGCTGATCACACCAACTATCACCAATAATATGGAGATAACAGTTGCGAGTACAGGCCTTTCTATAAATCTTTTAAACATGATTTTTTTAAATTACTTGTATGTATAATTATTTAGTTACAGCAGCTACAGCTTTATCCGTAGCTTTTTGGGGTTGGATAACCATGCCTTCTTGTAACTTATCTACACCGCTCAATACAATCTGGTCGCCAACTTTTACACCGTCTTTAACCAGGTAATTATCGCCGCTTTTGCCAACAATGGTAATAGCTTGTTTTTTTACCTTGCTGCTATCGCCTATGGCAAATACAAATACTTTATCTTGCATATCAACAGTTGCCGACTCAGGTACTAACAAAACATCCTTATGCACCAGGCTCAACCTCACCTTACCGGTATTGCCAGAGCGTAGTAAACCCTGTGCATTTGGAAAGCTGGCGCGCAGTGTAATGGCACCGGTAGTTTTATCAAATTGACCGTCGATCATATCGATTTTGCCATCTTGTGCGTATGAGCTCGCATCAGCCAGTAGCAAAGTTACCGGCGGCAGGCTTTTCAACTTGTCTTTCAGTGTTTCACCCGGATATTGCTCTTTAAAATCAATAAAATCTTTTTCTCCCAAAGAGAAATACACGTGAACGTTGTGTACGTCTGATAACAAAGTCAAGGCATCAACATCAGTTGGTGCAACCAGGCTACCTTGTTTTTTGATCAGTCGGCCAATATATCCGCTAACCGGGGCTTTAATAGTTGTATAACCCAAATTGATCTGTGCAGTTGCCACAACAGCTTTAGTTTGCTCAACATTTGCTTTTGCAACGTCATACGCTGCGCGGGCGGTTTTAAGCTGATAATCAGAAACTACTTTGTTTTGTACTAAAGGAGTTAATTTATCAATCTCTAATTGTGCATTAGCAACAGAAGCTTCAGCCGCATGCATACTGGCGAGGGCATTGTTTAATGCTGCACGATATGGCAGATCGTTGATTTTAAATATTGGTTGACCTTCGCTTACGTAAGCGCCTTCATCAACAAATACCTTGTCTAATGAGCCACTCACCTGCGGGCGGATCTCCACGTTTACCGTGCCTTCGATTGAAGCTGGGTATTCCTGGTAAGTGGTATCTGTTCCTGACACAATGGTTGCTACAGGCAAAGATGGGGCAGGTGGGGCGCCTCCAGCCTGTGGCTTCGGCGAACAGCTATATAATAGTGTTACGGTTATGAGTCCTAAAATAATTCGTTTCATGATCTTGTTTTAATTTATGTGTTAATGGAAAGTGCTTAGTATATATGATAGAGTTGTTGTGTTAGTAATTAAGTATCCGCATTACTTTGCTTATGAAATAAGTGACATTCATGGTGAAGTACCATAGAAATGGTTTAATGCCATTAAATTTTTTAACAGTGTTAACCATTTGGCAAATACTGTGTTCATTATTTTTCATTTTATTAATTATTGAATTGTTTTTGTTTGTCTAATTTCAATATTGTTAATAGGGGCAATAATATTGAATACTGAAAAATCTAGTCGTTTATCGACTTTATGATACCACCAATAGCATCTTTCAATACCTGGCGATTAATTTCATCAGAGAATCCCCGGCTTAATAAGTTGATTGAAACTAATCCATGTACAATCGACCAAAGTGTATAATACTTTGTACAGATAATTTCTGATTCCATATCTGTAATTTGCATCAGTTCACCAATAACCTTACTGAATAAATCCCACGGCGTATCAGCTTCAATCAGCTCGTTTACCATTTCGCAACTACAGTTGGTTGATACACCAAACATTCCCTGGTAAAGTTCTTTATTTGCGAAAGCAAAATTCCAGTAGGCTACCCACATGGCCTCCAGTTGTTTGGCTGGCAATCTGTGTTTGCTCTTTGCTTCCTGCAAATCCCTTGACAATATCAAATAACCTTTACGGGTTAGTTCGAGTAGTATGGCTTCTTTATTCGAAAAATATTCGTAAATAATAGGCGCTGTGTATTCTATTTTATCGGCAATTTTACGCATGCTTAACGCCTGCCATCCTTCTTCTTTAACAATTTGTAACGAAGCCTCCAGTATGTTGCACCTGGTTTCTTCCTTTAATCGTAATATCCTATCCTTGCTTGCCATTTGTTTACTCTATTAAATCATTTAACAGTGTTAAGCAAATGTACAAGGATAATTTATACCTATGCACATTTAATTGTCATAAATAAAATATTTGAATAAAATAATATGAATATGATGTCGTTAAATAATTGATAAACAGTTAGTTTTTGGTGATTTGCTTTTGTTGTTTACAGTTTAACTACCACCACTGGCGGTTATTATACGTAAGATATAATGAAACCTTTAGTTTTTATTGATAATGTTGTGTGAAAAATGAATTTTAATTTCAACTTTGTTAAACTAAACCACGTGGCCTATAAAAAGTCTAAAGGACTAATTAAGTAAATATGAAAAACAAATACCTGCCCAAATACTTACAATTAATAGGCGTTTTATTAGTAATGGTTGTTGTATCGTGCAAAAAGGATAAAACAACAAATAAAACAAACATAATAAACGCTACAGCAACAAGCATAGGTTTATTTGAAGATAAGGATAGTGTTGATGCCAATGATGTTTATTACAGAATTTATATCCCGCTAACAAAAGTTGGTACACAAACCGTAAATTACGATGAGGTTTTTGATACCGGTTCAGCCGGATTAACCCTTGATGCACAAGGTATAATTCCGGCTTCTATGATTACCGCTAATGGATTTAATTTTACCGGAGATTCGACAGTGGTAAATGGGGTCACTATTATATCTAAAAAAGCGGTGATGGAATATGGTGATAAAATTTCAGGAACAAACGTATATGGCAATATTGCTTACACAAATATTACAATCGGAGATCCATCAAGTGGTAATGTAAGTATTAAACGTGTTCCATTTTTTCTTTATTACAAAGTAGTTGATTTAGAGAATGGGGATTCTACAACAGAAACTATGCATCATACGGCAGATATTTTTGGTGTTAGCCCTGAATACAGCTATGCAAGCACACTTATACAAAGCCCGCTAAGCTACTACACCCCTGGCACAGGGTTAACCAATGGGTTTAAATTGGCTAAACTAATTAAGCCGGATTTTACCAATGCTGGAGTATTTGAGCAAAGCTTGCTAACTATCGGTTTAACAAGTGCCGATCTAAATTCTTCGGGATTTATTATGCATAATTATAGTTCAAGTTATAAAAATACAGATGGTTACTCGCCTGATATACCGGGAACAATTACTTATCTGGACCCAAACACAAATGCAACTAATACTGTATCTGCAACCTTTCTGTTTGATACAGGCACTCCGCAATTATCCATAATTGAAGATCCTACAGCAAAGACAACGAACTTTATAGGTACCTTACCGGTAGGTACTCCAATCACATTGAAAACTCAGGATGGATTCTCGTATAGTTACACCACCGCTAAAACGACGAATCTCACTGAGGTGAATACCTTTAGAAATACAAATGATTATCGTACCATTTTTAGTCTTGAGTTTTTCACCGATAATGAGTTCCTGACAAATTACACAGGTTATCAAATAGGCTTGAAGAATAATTAATAAACAAAGGTTGAATCAGTTATATCTTTAATAACTCAATAAAAAATAATCCAACAAAAAAGCCGTTTCATGAGTAATTATGAAACGGCTTCTTAATTAATCAGCTAAATAATACCGGTAATTGTTATTGTGCTGCATCTTTTGCTTTACACGTTCAATACTGATTTCAATATCTTCCTGATGCTTTTTGTCTATTACTTCAATAAATGCGCTTTGATATTCATTTATGGCAACTGTCCAGCTTTTGTTTTTCTCGGCAAATAAGCCTAAAAGATTATGTATAGCTGCCGCACTTACTCCCGGAATAGTTAAGGCTTTTACCGCAACTTCGTTTACCTTCTTGTCCATATTTAAGAAAACAATTAGATGCAGGTAATGATAATATACATCCGGAAATGATGGTTCCAACTCAGCACAAGTTTTAAAATGATAGCCTGCAGCCTGGTAATCTTTTATTTCGTAATAAAATATTTTACCCAACTGGTAATGGGCACGGGCATGTAAAGGGTCGTTACTGATAATTTCATTCAGCAGCTTTAATCCCTTAGGGTTTTCGCCATAATTTATCTCATCAACAGCTTGCAGGTATTTTTCTTCAATAGTATAATATGTGTCCATGATTTTTAATGATATATTCTGATGGCATTGAGCCGATCAGGGTATTAAATTAAATTGTGAAAATTGTCGATGTTTGATCGTACTAAACAGGACTGGAGAAGGGTTGAGAAAATGCATGCTCCTTCTGCAGCGTTGCCATCACGGCCCGCTTATAATTTTTGCAGAATGAATTTAGAAGTAGCATTTCTTTTTAATTTCTACAAAAATACACTTAAAAAGTGATTTTTCAAAAACGCTGGAAAACATGAGGTTATAATTACTATTTTTATACTTTAAAATGTTTTTATATAGACCTTATCAATGACAAAAGAACAATACGATAAATCAATTGAAACAGGTGAATTACAATTGACTTTGACTAATAAATTTAATCATTATAGTATTGTTGCGTGGTTGTGTTTTCCTTCTATATTCTTACTGCTGTTACATCTATATAAAAAAATAATAGGAGATCCGGCTTATTTTGCTGATGGTGAAATAGAAATAATAGTTTGCACCTCTGTTTTGGCACTATTATTTTATTGGCTGCAAAAAAGTCGGTTAAAATTTAAAAAATTAAGCATTAATTTTCCAGCAAAAGAGTTAATGTCGTACTTGCAAGAATTATGCAAAGAATGGGACTGGACAATAGCTTATCATGATAATCATACAGTTATTGCCAAAACAAATGTCAGTTTCTTTTCTGGTAGTTGGGGTGAACAAGTAACTGTTCTTTTTACTCAAAACCTAGTTTTAGTTAACAGTATATGCGACCTTGATAAAAAGTCTTCGCTTGTATCAATGGGTCACAACAGGGAAAATGTAAAAGCTGTTACTGACCTGATCGCCAATATTAACACGTCGACAAATAATAAAGCATCTATTTGAAAATTAAGCTGCAATAGAGTTAACTACTTTCAAATTCTCTATCAGGTAATTATTCATCAATTCTTTTTCAGACATCAAAACGCTAAAATCGTCAAACTTTACGCCTTCTTCAAAAGGGTATACATTGTATCCTCTTTTGTTTGGATCATAAGCACCGAGTTCAAAAATCTCTTCTTGTTTTTTGCCTTTTATTTTAGCGCCTTGCACTAATTGATAGGCATCTGTTATATATTGGAATTCGTTGTTTTTCATAGTACAACAGCGAATACAATTACTCTGCCAAAAATCGGGAATTGCAAAACTGGCTATAATAATTAATACAATTGTTACACGGTTATCCAAACCACTCAAACAAATCAGTTTGCCTTAATTTCGACTTGTTTTCAGTATGGAGGTCTTTTAAAATAGTACCCTCACTCATTTGAATAATGCGTGTACCGTAAGTGTAAGCATCCTTTAAATTATGTGTGATGAGGATAGCGGTTAGCTGAAAATCTCTGATCAGTTTATCAGCGGTTTTCATAACAACCTCTGCTGACCGTGGGTCAAGGGCTGCTGTAGGCTCATCCAATAACAAAACGTTACAACTGTCCATAATACTCATCAACAGCGTCAACGCCTGCCGTTGTCCGCCTGATAAAGTACCCATGGCTTGATCTGTTTTATTTTCCAGACCCATTCCCAATGTTGCTATTTTATCCTTCACCAGCTTTTTAAAAGCATCGTCAACGCCAATTGATAATCCTTTTGGTTTGGTACGGATGGCAGCCAAGCGAAAATTATCGATTATACTTAGATCAGATGCTGTGCCGCTCACCGGGTTTTGAAAAACGCGAGCGATCCATTGGCTGCGTTTATAATCAGGCAGGTCGCTTACATTAGTACTATCAATGCTGATTGTCCCGGCAGAAGGCAGTACACTCCCCGCGATAAGGTTTAACAAAGTAGTTTTGCCCGATCCGTTGGATCCAACGATCACCAAAAACTCGCCATCATTTATTTTTAGATCAATACCATTTATAGCATCAACCTGATTGGCTTTGCCTTTATTAAAAATTTTATGAATCTGGTTTATCTCTATCATGCTGATCTGTTAAAAGATAAACGTGGTAAACTAACAATTAGCAATACAAATAAAGCCGTTACCAGCTTTAAAAGTGTTGCATCAATACCAATACTCAGCGTAAATGCCAACACAAACTGGAATATAATTGCGCCAGAAAGAACCAGTAAAAGACTGATCCAAATAGAAGTGATCTTAAACCAGTTTATAAAGGCTTCGGCTATAATTACCGAGCCTAAGCCGTAGATAACTATTCCTATACCCATACTAATATCGGCATAGCCCTGATATTGGGTAATCAGGTAGCCGCTAACAGCCGTTAAAGCATTAGCAATGGCTAATCCAGTAATCTTCATCCGATCAGTGTTCACACCAAGCGCCCTAATCATCGTTTCACTGTTTCCTGTGGCACGCATCGCAATACCGAAGTCGGTTTTAAGCAGGTAACCGATAATAAGCGTAATTATCGCCACAAAAATCAATAATATAATCAGCGTGTTTTGATTTGGATTGTTTACTAAATTCAGCAGACTATATATTGTTGGCAGCGCATTTAATGGCAAATTAGAGCGGCCCATCAACGTTAAATTAACTGAATAAAGCGCCGTCATTACCAAAATGCCTGCAAGCAGTGCGTTTATTTTAAGTTTAGTATGAATAATGCCGGTCAAAGCCCCTGCAATACCACCCGCTACTATTACCGCAGGTAAAATGATATAACCAGGTTGATTATGCAGTAACAAAACCCCTGTAAAACCTCCACCTAAAGTATAGCTGCCATCAGTGGTAATGTCAGGTATATTAAATATCTTCATCGATATATAAATACCCAAAGCAATCCCCGAAAAGCAAAGTCCCTGCAATAAAGCGGTAAGGTAAAAATCCATTTATTTAACTACTTCAAAATTGGGTGGCAGGGTAATGTTGTATTTCTTAACCATTTCAGGGTTGTAAACGCGTTTCCTTATTTTAACCATTTCTGGTTTAAAACCGGCAGTGTTGTGAGTCTTTAAATACTGGGCAGCTTGTTCGCCTGCCTGGTATCCCCATTGGTAAATATCGGCACCAAAAGCCAGTACTGCGCCGCGTTTAACTAAACCCGCTTCGCTGGTAAATATCGGTACATTTTTGGCATCACAATTCTTTTTAATGGTTTCAAATGATGCGAAAACGGTATTATCCGGGTTTGCAAAAAAGGCATCAATGTTTTTGCTTAACAGCGATTGTGTTACCAACTGCGCATCTGCCGATGAATTTAACGGCAAAGCGATGAGCGTGATATTAAATTTTTGAGATAACGCTTTTATATACTGCATCGCATCGGCAGATTGGGGCTCGCTTTGATTGTAGATCATCCCGACAACCAATTTACTTCCTTTAGGCTTTAATACGGTAGGGATGATAGAGAACGAAGTATCAATATATTGCAGATCTTCAACAGCACCAAATAGGTTTGCAGGTGCTTTGCCACTGGCATCCAAAACATTCATACGTGCAGGGGTGGGCGATACCATTTCGAAAATAGGAATGGTTTTAGTTTTTTGAACTGCGGTTACAGATGATAGTGTAGTGCAGGTTGCCAGTAAATCTACCGGCTCCGATACAAAATAGTTCACTATCTGCGTTAGGGTAGGGATATCACCTTGCGCGTTGCGGTATTCAATTTTTATATTTTGCTTGTCTTCGCTAAAACCGCTGTCTTTTAATGCGGCTACAAAACCGGTACGGGCTTGCGAGATAGTGGCATCTTCAAAAGCATCAACAAAACCAACAACAGGTATATTGCTTTTGGTTTTAGGTTTGCACGATGTAAACGAGAAGAGGATAACAGTTGCGATAAGGTATTTTTCAAGCTTCATGTTACGAAGTTAATTAATAGCGATGAAAAGCGGAAGTTTAAAGCCGAAAGGTGATATTTTGATGATTGTTTTAAAATCCTTTCCACATCGTGTGTAAAACCTTTTTGGCTAATTTTATTAGTTTTTATTATTTTAGCAGTTGCTATGAGGCCCTTAACATCTAAACTACCCCAAACGGGAACTACTATTTTTACTTTAATGTCGGCTTTGGCAGCCGAAGTTGGTGCTATTAATTTATCGCAGGGATTTCCTGATTATGATTGCGATCCATATTTGGTTGAATTAGTTAATAGCGCTATGAAAAGTGGCCATAACCAATATGCACCAATGGCAGGGGTAATGGCGCTGCGTGAACAGATAGCTTATAAAACTGAAAAACTATACGGCGCGATTTATAATCCGGATACAGAAATAACTATAACGGCAGGTGGTACACAAGCCATATTTACTGCAATAAGTGCTATTATTCATCCCAATGATGAAGTAATTATTTTTGAACCGGCGTTTGATTGTTATGCCCCCGCTATAAAATTAATGGGCGGCGTGGTAAAATCATTAGAATTGGAGCCGCCAAATTACCGTATTGCCTGGGATATGGTGAAAAAGCTGATCACTAACCGTACTAAGATGATCATCCTTAATTCGCCGCATAACCCTACGGCTACTATTCTACATCAGCAGGATATTGAGGAATTAAGCGCCTTAGTAAAAGATCAGGATATTTATATTTTGAGTGATGAGGTTTACGAGCACTTAATTTATGATGGCGAAACCCACCAAAGCATGGCCCGCTATCCGGAATTACAACAGCGCAGTTTTATTGTAGCCTCTTTTGGTAAATTATGCCATGCTACAGGGTGGAAAATTGGTTATTGTCTTGCCCCGGCGCATCTTATGCAGGAGTTCAGGAAAATACACCAGTTTTTGGTTTTTAGTGTAAATACACCCGCACAATATGGTATTGCCGAATATTTAAAGAACGAACAAGTTTACTTGGGCTTGCCAGAATTCTTTCAACAAAAAAGAGATCATTTTAGAAATGGCATAGAACAAACCCGCTTTAAATTACTGCCTTGTTATGGTTCATACTTTCAATCAGTAACCTATAATGATATTACAGATGAACGAGATACAGACTTTACTATACGCTTAGTAAAAGAATTTGGTGTAGCTGCAATACCTACTTCGGGGTTTTATAGTAAGGGTACCAATCATCATGTTTTAAGGTTTTGTTTCGCAAAAAGGCAAGAAACACTTGATAAAGCCGTTGATAGATTAATAACTGTTTAGGGCTATGTAATGAATAGCATGAATTCTAATATTTAGAAGGCTAAATCTATATTTGTACTATCTGCCAATATATTAGCTGAAACGATGGTCTGCCGACCATGAAAACAAACCAAATGGATAATCTGAAAATTACCATCTTCCAGGGATACCTTTTTTGGGAAAACACGGATAAAAACCTGCAAAATATATCACTGCGCCTAGCCGGTATCCGCGAAAAGACTGAATTAATTATCCTTCCCGAAATGTTTAATACCGGATTTAGCATGAATGCCGCGAATCTGGCCGAACCGATGAATGGTAAGACCATGCAGTGGATGCAAAAAACAGCGAAGCAATATAATAGTGTAGTAACTGGAAGCATTATTATTGAAGAGAATCATAAATATTATAATCGCCTGATTTGGATGCGGCCTGATGGATCGCATGAATACTATGATAAACGCCATTTATTTGCCCTAGGCAAGGAACATGAAACATACACAGCCGGTGATAAAAAGCTTATAGTCGAGTTGAATGGCTGGAAGATATGCCCGATGATCTGCTACGATCTGAGATTTCCGGTTTGGATGAGGAATGTGAAAGAAGAATACGACCTATTAATAATTGTAGCTAACTGGCCGGAACGACGGGCATTGCATTGGCGGACGTTAATCCCTGCCCGCGCGGTTGAAAACCAAGCCTATGTTATTGGTGTAAACAGGGTAGGGCATGATGGGAATGAAGTATACCACTCGGGTGATTCCACCTGTATAAGCCCTATGGGCGATGTTATTTATTACAAACGCGATGAAGAAGACTTGTATACTTTCACTATTAGTGGAGATGATCCGGAAAAAACGCGCCGTGCTTTGCCCTTTTTGAGGGATGCAGATGAATTTCAAATTAAATAAGTCTGCAATCTTTTTAAATTAATTTAAAAAGATTTTCAAATTAGTTTGCTAAAACGTTAACTTGCCAGCCGATTTAATAACCCATTCTATGAAAACATTATTCCGCGGCATTTTGCTCGCAGGTTTGTCTGTTGCTTTAATCTTTCCGGCATCGGCACAAGTAAAAAAAGATTATACCAAATTAGTTAACCCATTTATAGGTACTGGAGGCCACGGTCATACTTACCCGGGTGCGGTTATGCCTTTTGGCATGGTTCAATTAAGCCCGGATACTCGTTATGATGGTTGGGATGGTTGTTCAGGATATTATTATACTGATACCGTAGTTTATGGTTTTTCGCATACACATTTAAGCGGTACCGGTATTCCTGACTATTGCGATGTGCTTTTTATGCCCACTGTTGGCGAGCCTAAATTCAAACGGGAAGATTATGAATCTGGTTTTAAAAAGAAAAATGAAAGCGCCACTCCCGGCTATTATAAAACCCTGTTAGATAAATACAATATTGGTGTTGAACTAACTGCAACTACACGCGTAGGGGTTCACCGCTATACTTATCCGTCATCTGCAAAAGAAGGAAATATTATAATTGACCTTCAGGATCGTGATGAGGTTTTAGATTCATGGATAGAAGTTGTAAGCAATCATGAAATTAGGGGTTATCGCCGCTCAAAAAGTTGGGCTGATGACCAATCGGTTTATTTCTATGCTAAATTCTCTAAGCCATTTAAAACTTATGGTATAGCTTTAGATGACCAATTACAAGACGGAAAATCTAAAGTTCAGGGTAAAAATGTGAAAATGTTTATCCGTTTTGATAATCCAGGCGAAGTGATAAGCAAGGTCGGTATTTCATCAGTTAGTGCCGATGGCGCTTTGAGAAATCTGGATTCTGAAGTACCCGCATTTGATTTTAATAAAGTTCAAAAGGATGCTAAAACAGCATGGAATAAAGAACTTTCAAAAATTGAAGTATCAGGTGGTAGTCCATCTGCCGCGAAAGTACATGACAAGCAGGTTACGTTTTATACTGCTTTATACCATTGCATGCTGGCGCCTAACACTTACAGCGATGTGGATGGACAATACAGAGGAATGGATCAAAAGATTCACACCGCTAAAGGTTTTAACTATTATACCGTATTCTCCTTATGGGATACTTATCGCGCAGAAGATCCTTTGTTTAATTTGATTGATCGTAAGCGTACACAGGATTTTGTTAGATCTTTTTTAGCGATGTACGAGCAGGGGGGATTATTACCAATTTGGCCATTGGCATCTAACGAGACGTTTTGTATGGTCGGCAACCATTCAATCCCTGTTATTGTTGATGCTTACGCAAAGGGAATAAGGGGTTTTGATGCAGAAGAAGCTTTAAAGGCTATGAAGTCAGCGGTTAATAGAAATCAATTTGGTTTGGAAAGTTACCGTAAAACAGGTGCTGTACAATCAGATGATGAAGCAGAATCAGTATCAAAAACGCTTGAATATGCGATAGATGATTGGTGCATTGCCCAAATGTCAAAAATGATGAATAAGCCGAATGATTATAAGGAATTTATTCAGCGTGCACAGTATTGGAAGAATGTTTATAACAGCGAAAATGGCTTTATGCAGGCACGTACAAACGGCAGCTGGTATACGCCGTTTGATCCAACAGAAGTTAATAGTAATTACACAGAAGGAAACTCGTGGCAGTACTCGTTTTTAGTTCCACAGGATGTTGAGGGCTTAATAAGCCGCATGGGTGGAAAAGCTAATTTTGAGCACAAACTTGATGAGTTATTTACCACAAACTCAAAACTTACCGGTAAAGACCAGCCTGATGTTACCGGCCTGATCGGCCAGTACGCGCATGGCGATGAACCAAGTCATCATATGGCTTACTTGTACAATTTTACCGATGCACCTTACAAGACTCAGTACTACGTAAACAAAATACTGAACGAGCAATATAGCCCTAATCCGGATGGTTTATCAGGCAATGAAGATTGCGGACAAATGTCGGCCTGGTATGTAATTAGTTCATTAGGTATTTATAATACGATGCCTGGGCAACAGCAATTTCAAATAGGTATGCCGTTATTTGATAAGGCAGTTATTCATCTTGAAAATGGTAAGAAGTTTACAGTATTAAACCCGAATGCTGATGTAAACAACTCAAATATTTATATACAGAGCATGAAGCTGAATAATTCAGCATACAATAAAATTTATCTTGATTATAATACGGTTTATAATGGTGGTGAATTGAAAGTAACTACCGGAAAAGTGCCAAACAAACTGTATGATAAAGCGTTAATTAAACCTACATCAAAAATTACAGATGATTTAATAGTTGCTAATCCATATATTATCACCCCTTCAAAAACATTCAAAAAACCATTTGATGCGATAATTAAATGCGGCGATAAAGACGCCAAAATATATTATACAATCGATGGTACAATACCAACAGTAAATTCAAAACTGTATACAACTCCAATCCCTGTTGCAAAAAATACCACAATTAAAGCAGTAGCGATAAAGAATGGTAAATCGAGTTTTGTAGATGAGGGGACTTTTATAAAAATAAGAGATGATATAAAATTGACTCTTGTTAACCCATATCTAACCAATTATGCTGATCAGGGTAATGAAACACTAATAAATGGTGTCCATGGAAAAACTGACTGGCGCCTGGGTAATTGGCAAGGTTACCAAGGTGTTGATCTGGTTGCGATACTTGATTTCGGATCAGTAAAACCAATTAATAAAATCAGCTTAGGCACATTACAGGATACTAACGTATGGATTGTGTTTCCGCAGTATGTACAGTATTGGGTATCAGATGATGGTATAGATTACAAACTGCTATCAACTGTAAAAACAAAAGTTGATGTTAAAGATTTAACTGTACAAACACAAGAATTTAGCGCCGACCTAAATACGCGTGCAAGATATATTAAGGTCATCGCGAAGCAATATGGCCCTTTGCCTGACTGGCATCCGTTTAAAGGCAGCCCATCGTATATCTTCGCCGACGAGATAACCGTTGAATAACAATATAAATGCAGAGGCTTTTTTTACGCCTCTGCATTATTTCTTTTCTCTTCCCAAACTAAAACCTGATAATAAGGTTATCGGCATTAAAGTTGTTATAATACTCTTTTGCAGATACTATGAAATCAAGGCTTTTCCTGTATGTGTCTTTAGGCGTTGACCTAAGTATCGCCATTTCTAAATTTACCGCTGCAGCTTTTACTGGTAGTTCATCTATGGTTTCCGAAGGTATCCACTCGGTAATTGATGCTATAAGCCAATTAATGCTGATATGGGGTGTTAAAACCAGCAAACGGGCTGCTGATGCTGATAGGCCATTTGGATACGGCAAAGAGCTTTATTTCTGGTCATTTATCGTTTCGTTGGTCATTTTCATTTTGGGGGGATGCATTTCTTTTTATGAAGGTTGGCTGCGCTTTAACAAACCACAGTTTGGAGGAAGCCCCACCTGGAACTATATAGTTTTAGCTATCGCTTTTGCTTTTAACCTGGTATCAATGGTAACGGCTTTAAAAGCATTTAATACACAACGTGGTAGAATTACTTTTGGGAAAGCACTTGTGGGTACCAAAGATCCATCAACTATGATAGTTTTATTGGGTGATTTTGGCGATTTGATAGGGTTGTTTATTGCTTTTTTAGGTGTGTTTTTAGGCAGATTGTTACATAATCCATATTATGATGGCATAGCCTCAATGTTAATTGGGGTTGTACTAATAGTTATATCGGCATTTTTAGTGCGCGAAAGTAAAAGCTTATTGATGGGTGAGCCCCCCGGTAGAAAAATTCTTAAAAAAGTAATTGCTATGGTGCAAGCTGATGAAGCGGTAGTAAAAGTTAAAAAACATTTTTCAACATATATGGCACCGGAGGACGTATTGCTTCAACTGAACACTGTTTTTAAACAAGGGCTTACTACTAAACAGATAACTGATGCAATAGAGCGTATTACTAAAAATATCCAGACTGAATTCCCTAGGATGAAACAGGTTTTTATTGAACCTGTAGCAAATTAGCTGTATAGGCAAAAACAATTAAATAATTTGTTGCTTTATAATTTGTCTATTCACATCTTGAATAACGAATAAAACTAATTTATGTCTAAACTTTTCGACCGGCTAATAGCCTTTAATAAAGATCTTCTCCCTGATATGGTACAGCTTAAATATGAAGCTATGACAGAAAATGCTTTCCGTTTTTACCGGGGTACATGCCACTTATTTTATGAGGATTTAGCAAATGCAGAGGCATTGCCGCTTTCGCCATTGGTTTGGATATGCGGTGACCTTCATATAGAGAACTTCGGTAGCTATAAAGGTGATAACAAATTGGTTTATTTTGATTTAAATGATTTTGATGAGGCATTACTGGCGCCGGCAAGCTATGAACTGGCCAGAATGGTAACCAGTATATTTATCGCATTTGATTCATTGGATATTGAACCCGTGAAGGCTTTAAAAATGGCGCAGCTTTTTGTAAAAACTTACTGTGCTACCCTAGCCAAAGGAAAGTCAATAAGTATAGAGCCCCGCACCGCCAAAGGGATTGTATGCGATTTTTTGACCGCTGCAGATGATTCAACAGAAAAAGATATTCTTAAAAAACGTACTGTCAGCAAAAAAAATAAGATCATGTTGTCATTAGAAAATGAGGGGCATTTTAAGGTTGACAAGAAATTAAGGCACGAATTAAAGGCACATATTAATGAATGGATATCCACGAGCAATGATGGGCCTTATAATTATAAAGTTAAGGGGATAATATTCAGATTGGCAGGTACCGGTAGTATAGGTGTAAAGCGTTATCTGTTTTTGTTAAAAAGTACTAATACTAAAAATAAGTATTTGTTTGTGGATATGAAACAGGCCAGGCCGTCATCCGTTTTGCCATATACAACAGTGCAGCAATTGCAATGGCCAACCGAGGCTGATAGAATTATTACCATCCAAAAACGTATGCAGAATGTATCCTCATCTTTGTTAAGCACTACTGTTTTTCGTGAAGATTCTTATGTGATACAGGAGCTACAACCGGTAAAGGATACCATTAAATTTAAACTGCTTAAAGATGATTATCGTGATATATACCAGGTTATTGATGACATGGCTGCATTAACTGCATCAGCGCAATTACGAAGCGGTGGTATACGAGGTTCGGCTATTATAGATGAGTTAGAAGCTTGGGGAACAGACCAGCAATGGCAAGATACCATTATTGAATATTCGCGCAAATACGCTGAGAAAGTTAAACGATATTATAAACAGTTTGTCGCTGATTATAATGCTGGAAAATTTGAGAAGAAATAAAAATAAATATAAACCATATTAAACATTAAAGGCTCCAAATTGGAGCCTTTAATGTTTAACGAAACTAATAAGGCTTAAGCGCCAAATTTATATCCTACACCTTTAACGGTGGATATTACATCATCGCCCAGTTTTTCTCTTACTTTACGAATGTGCACATCAATAGTACGATTGGTAACTACTACCGAATCTTCCCAAATATTTTTTAATATCACTTCACGAGTGTAAACCTTGCCCGGTTTTGATGCCAAAAGATAAAGTAATTCAAATTCTTTTTTAGCTAATACAACCTTAACGCCTTTTTGATAAACCAAATATGCCTCGCGGTCAATTACCAGATCGCCAATTTCTAATTTGTTATCAGTTACATCTTCTGCAGGGGCGTTGCGGCGTAGTATGGCGTTAATGCGGCTTACTAAAGCACGTGGCTTAATAGGTTTCGCGATATAATCATCAGCACCAACATTAAAACCTGCAATTTCTGAGTATTCTTCGCTACGGGCAGTTAAAAAAACCATAAAGGTATTTTTAAACTCAGGCATGGTACGCATAATGCGGCAAGCCTCAATGCCATCCATCTTAGGCATCATTATATCAAGTACAATAAGATCGGGTAATGATCTTTTTGCTTCGGTAACGGCTTCCTGGCCGTTGTGCGCTAAAAATACCTGGTAACCTTCTTTTTTCAGATTGTATTCAATCAGCTCCAAAATATCCGGTTCGTCATCAACAATTAATATTTTCTGTTTAGATGTGTTACTCATTACGGTTGAATTTTGGTATAAAAGTATAACCTAAATAGAATTAAATGGTTAATTACATATTAACAAATTGTTAAATGTTACGTAATGTTAACAATTTATTGAGGCTTATTAAATGTTTTGTTTAAAAAATCTTCAAGATCGGTACCGCGCATGTTCTTTGCGACGATAATTCCTTTAGGATCAATGATGAAATTTGAAGGAATTGCCTCAATATGATATAATCTTTCGGTAGGGCCTTCAAAGTTTTTTAAATCAGATGCATGTGCCCAACTTAATTGATCGTGAGTAATTGCCTGTTGCCAGTTGGTTTTTGAAGTGTCAAGCGATATGCCCAAAATGTTAAGTCCTTTTGGATGATAGATAGCATATTGCTTTACCACATTAGGGTTCTCCATACGGCAAGGGCCGCACCATGATGCCCAAAAATCTATCATTACATATTTTCCTTTATAATCAGATAGTTTGATTGGCTTATTATCGATACTGATCACTGTAAAATCCGGTGCCGACTGCCCAACAGATACCGGTTTAATCGCCATCATCTGCTTAATAAATACTTGCACTCCTGGGTTTGTATCAAATTTACCTTTAATCGCATCGGCATAAGCTACTAATTGCGCCTCATATTTATCAGGATCAAGCATAGTTGCCGCATAAAAGCCCGCTAATGAATTTTTATTATCATTTACATATTTTAAAACAACTGCGCTTTCTTTAGCGCTGATCTTTTCAAATTGAGGCAGATATATGTTTTTTAATGAATCCGACTCCTTGCCCAAGGCTATTGCTTTTGTCTGGTACTCATTATACAGCTTGGTGTTTTCATCAGCGTAAACATTAGTCAATTTGTTAAACTCCTTAAGTTTTTCTGATTCTTCAGAACCTGTAATTTGGTAAGTATGGGAGTTATCGTTATTATCAGTGCTAAAGTTAATATCATCGCCATTTTTTGCGATCAGATCAAACTGCACCCCGCCAACGCGTAATTTATATAAACCTGCATAACCGGCGCTGTGTTTAAACTTAAATTTCCCATCTTCGTTTAACTTGGTCGAGTCCACAACGTTCATTGTAGTGCTATCTGCTTCAACCAAAAAAATAGTTTTTACGCTACCGGGATTAGCGATAGTTCCGGAGATGGTGAACGCATTTTTATCTGCGCATGAAAATATAAAAAGGGGTAATACAACTGCAATTGTGTATAACGCTAAACGGTTTTTCATTCTATTTTGCTTCTAATTCTTTTATTAATAACTGGTTTGTTTTCTGCGGATCGATCTTGCCTTTTGAGCTTTTCATGATCTCGCCCATAAACAAACCTAAAACGCCTTTTTTACCTTTACGGTACTCAATTACCTTATCAGGGTACTTCGCAATGGCGTCGCTAATATAGCGGCTTAAATCGCCTCCATCGTCGCTTATAAGTAAATTTAATTCGGTAGCTAGTTGTATCGCACTTTTTTCTGGCGATGCCAATAATGCAGGGAACAACTTATGTGAGGCAACTGTATTATTTATCTTTCCGGCATCAACCAATTGAATTAAGCCCGCTAAATTTTCAGGTTTAACTTTAATTTCACTGATGGAAATTCCGTGTTCATTTAAATGAGACTTTAGCGAGCCCATTAATAAATGCACTGCCGATTTATAGTTGCTGGTATGCTTTATCAGTTCCTCAAAAAATAATGCTAAGTCTCTATCCGCGGTAATTACAGACGCATCGTAATCGGATAACGCTAATTCGGCAATGTATTTTTTATAAAGCTCGTTTGGCAGAGCGGGCATGGCCTGTTTAATGTTAAGCAAATAGGCTTCATTCAAAAATAAGGGCTGTAGATCAGGTTCCGGAAAATAACGGTAATCATTCGCCATTTCTTTTGAACGTAAAACAGATGTTTCGCCTGTATCAGCATTAAAATTTAATGTATTTTGATCTATGCGGCCACCTGCTTCAATAATATTCACCTGTCTTACAAACTCGTGGTCTATAGCACGTTGTACGTTACGTATAGAGTTTAAATTCTTCACCTCGCAACGGTTGCCATAAGTGGTGGCACCCTTTAACCTTACAGAAATATTTGCATCGCAACGCATGCTGCCTTCTTCCATGTTGCCGTCGCAAATATCAAGGTAGCGTAATAGCTTGCGTGTCTCGGTTAAAAAATTACCGGCTTCTTCGCTGCTTCGCATATCAGGCTCGGTAACAATTTCGATTAGGGGAACACCGGCACGGTTAAGATCGATCAATGAATCTTCACTATGAAGATCGTGCATGCTTTTGCCCGCGTCATCCTCCATGTGGATATGATGGATCGCGATATCTTTTACACTACCATCAGATAACCTAACCGGCACAAAGCCATTTAAACAAATAGGCTGGTGATCCTGCGTAGTTTGGAAGCCTTTAGGCAGATCAGCATAAAAATAATTTTTACGGGCGAAGGTATTATTTAAATTGATGGTGGAATTGCAAGCGATTCCCATTTTAACGGCATACTCAACCATGCGCTTATTAATGCGTGGAAGTGTACCCGGGTGACCAAGAGATATAGGGCTGATATGATGATTTGGTTTAGCACCAAAAGCCGCTGAATCCGACGAAAATGCCTTACTTAAAGTAGATAATTGTGCGTGAACTTCCAACCCTACAACCAATTCGTATTTGTCACTTATTGCGCCTGCGAGAACTGTCATATAAATAAAACTCAGCAATATAAAGCGCTGATCCAATTTCCAAATATATACTTATTAGTTATTATGCAGATAAAATTATCTATCAAAATACTATGGTTTAATATATAGATGAATACAAAACCTGTTTTTTAGTCGTTATGGTGATGCCTCTTTTTCTTTTTGCGCGAGGTGCTTTTATGTTCTTCTTCTTTATGTTTTTTCTTTTTTGAAGAAGCCTGTTTTCCCGCAGTTGAAGTTTTAACGGCAGTAGGCGTTGCTATTGTTTGCTTAGTTTCGGTTGAATCTTTGCCGATTTGCTTTATTGTAAATTCGTTATCATGTAAGCCGTATTGAAACAGGCGTTTTTGCCCCGTTAGTTTGGCCTCCTTACCACTACCTTCATAAATAGCAAACTGTCGCATTAAATTGCCATCCTGGATATAGAAATTATCATTGCCACGGTAACCTTTCTTTTGAGAAGAGGTTAATTTAGGGAAATCGAGTTTATTTGCCTTTCCGTTGCTAAATTCGAAAGCGTATATCGTGGTATTGTAAATACTGTCTTTAGTTTTAGTTTGTATGATAATTTCAGGATTACCATCCACATCCATATCTGTGTTAAAAACATCTACAATGTAACCGTCCAAATCGCCGGTTGTAGTTGTATATTTCATATTAACCGAATCGGAATGCAGTATTTCAAACGAACCTGTTTCGGTAGAGCCTCTGCCCCAGCTTAAAATATCAAAATCATCACCAGGAGAAACCTCTATTAGTTTATGATAACGAAATGGTTCTGTTAAAACTGGCCTCTGTGGTGCAGAAGGTGTAATGACGGTAACAGCGGGTTTTCCAGCTTCCTGGGCACAGCCTGCTGCTAAAATACTTGCTATAAATACTAAAAAATATAACCTGTTACTCATTTAGTAAAGCTATTAATAATATAACTCATCGGGCGATAATTCACCTTTAGGTTTACCCGGAATAGTTAAATATACATGCAAAGTGGCAGTTGTACCAACATTATAATATTTTAAAGTAAAGTGATGAAAGCCTTTTTGCAAAGGAATAGAGCCGCCTTGCTCCAATGAACCATGTTTCCCATCGTTATTTACAACAGGTACACCATCTATTAACAAAACTGAACCATCATCTGATTGTGTGGAGAAATTATAAACGCCATCATTATCAATGTGTATAAAACCACTATATATTACGCCAAAAGCCAGAGAACTTTTTTTGATGGCTGCCTGATTAAAGCTTTTTACTATGCCAGTATCAATAGCAACAGACTTATCTAAATCGGCTGTTCCGGTAAAAGTTCCTGAATAAAGCTCGTATTTTAATCCGCTTGTGGTGCCATTGTAATTAACTGGTGGCAACGGAGATTTATTCCACATAACTGTATGTGTTACCACACTTCGCTTGCCTGATGGTGTGATTACTATAGTTTCCAATTCGCGGAATTGATCTTGCGGCACATTATAGCTCAATGGTGTGCTATAAATCAGATCAGTTTCACGGGGTGTATAACTATCAATGGTATAAAATATAGTTGCACCAACAACCGATGGTTTTAATTGAGCGTTTAACTGCGAGCCAAAAACGATGGTATCCTTAGCGCCAATTGCAGGCGGCACACGATAGTCAAAGTTGTTTTTATCTAACCATGCCAGATGATAAGGTAAACGCATATTAGCAAAGTCGTTAAAGTTTTTATTTGCTAAAGGAGTCCAGTTTAACTCACTAACTGCAAGCAAACGAGGTAATAACATATAATCAGCTTTTGCTTCAGTAGGGATATATTCCGTCCATAAATTTGCTTGCGCGCCTAATATATGTTTTTGTTGATCAGGGGTTAACGATGGCGGAGTAGGGTTGTAGCTATATGTTTTTTGCAAAGGTGAATATCCGCCTATACCTACTGGCTCGTCGCTTAATTTTCCTTGTGCGGCATCAAGATATAAACCACCACTTCCGGGTGTCATAATTACATCGTGATTTTGTTGTGCCGCGGCTATACCGCCAGCTTCGCCGCGCCAGCTCATTACTGTAGCGTTTGGTGACAGGCCGCCTTCTAAGATCTCGTCCCAACCAATTATACTACGACCTTTAGAATTAACGAATTTCTCTATGCGCTGTATGAAATAGCTTTGCAAACCTTCCTCATCCTTAAGTTTAAGTTTTTTGATCAACTTTTGGCAAAATGGCGATTCTTTCCAAACGTTTTTAGGTACTTCATCACCACCGATATGGATGTATTTGCTAGGGAAAAGATCCATTACCTCGGTTAATACCTCTTGCAAAAAGGTAAATGTTTTCTCAGATGGACAGTACACGTCGTAAAATACACCCCATGTTTCTGATACCTTATAAGTGCGGCTTGGGTCGCAGCTTAACTCAGGGTAGGCCGCAAGCGCTGCTTCGGAATGGCCTGGCATTTCTATTTCTGGGATGATGGTTATATACCTGTCGGCAGCATATTTAACTACGTCGCGAATTTGATCTTGGGTATAAAAGCCACCGAGAGGTGTATTGTCAAATTGTTGCGGTGTGCGATCATGAAAATTGCCGATAACCGTTTGCGCGCGCTGGCTGCCTATGGTTGTTAATCGTGGATATTTCTTTATTTCAATTCGCCATCCCTGGTCATCAGTTAAATGCCAGTGAAAGGTGTTGAATTTATAAGCGGCCATCAGGTCGATATATTTTTTTACAAACTCTACAGTGAAAAAGTGGCGACAAACATCCAGCATCATGCCACGATAACCAAAGCGTGGATAATCTTCTATTTGTACGCAAGGAAGGCTTATGCTTGCCATACCTTCTGCAGGGATCAGTTGTATTAATGTTTGAATGCCGTAAAATAACCCTGCGCCTTTACCAGCAATAGTTATTTTTTCAGGTGTAATAGTTAAGCGATATCCTTCGGCAGGTAAACCATCGGTACCAGCAGAGGTTAATACGATACTGTTAACAATAGTATTCCCGTCGTTAGCTTTTGGGTGAATATTCAGCATTTTTTTACTGTGCAAGTAATCTGCCAAGAAAAGAACTGCTTTATTATTAGGGCTATCGGCAACTATGGAGGTTTCCCGACTTAGGATAAATGTCCCTGTGTTTTTTTTAATCGAAACAGGGGCGGGGATGATCCCCATATTTGGCCCGTTATCCTGGGCATTTGTAATTGTTGAAAATGAAGTTATAAGAACAATTAGTAGCAGGAAAATATTTTTATACATGATAGATCAACAGCTTTGGTATAATAACCGTGAATATAATAGAATTTGAAAACGTTGAGGGGATTGTTGTGTAAAAAATCTGTTTTAAACCTAAAAAACCATCCGCCTAAGCGGATGGTTTTTTAGGTTTTTCAGCGACTGCAGGTTTTTCTGCTTTTTCTGATAGTATTGACGAGGCTGCTTTTGTATGGTGCGGCCTGGTTTTACCGTACGAACCCATCGCTATTTTGCCTTTACGTGTTTTTTTATCTCCTTTTCCCATGGTCTTATAATTATATAAGTTTATAAGGCGGCAATAGGGTTAATTGTTTTAAACAATATATTATGCAGTTACAATGTGCTCTTTAGCAGCTAAATAGCGTTCAGCTTCGATGGCCGCCATACAACCTGAGCCCGCAGCTGTAACCGCCTGGCGGTAGATATGATCCTGTGCGTCACCACAGCAAAATACACCCTCGATGTTAGTTTGTGTTGAATCCGGTTTAGTGATGATGTAACCGGTTTCGTCCATGTGTATCCACCCTTTGAAAATATCAGTGTTAGGTTTATGGCCGATAGCTACGAAGAAACCAGTAACATCCAAGGTAGTTTCCTTATTAGTCACGTTGTTAACTACTGTTACACCGGTAACACTTTGCCCGTCGCCTATAATTTCTTTGGTTTCGGTGTTGTATAGAATTTCAATATTGGGCGTGTGCATAACACGATGCATCATTGCTTTTGATGCGCGGAATTCATTACGACGAACGATCATCGTTACCTTACGGCACATTTTAGCTAAATAGGTAGCTTCTTCAGCAGCTGTATCACCTGCACCAACAATAGCAACGTCTTGCCCGCGGAAAAAGAATCCATCACACACGGCACAGGCAGAAACGCCAAAGCCACTATATTTTTGTTCAGAATCCAAACCTAACCATTTAGCGGAAGCACCGGTTGAAATAATAACAGTGTCAGCTAATATAGTTTTTACCTCATCTACTACAACTTTATGCGGCATGCTCGAAAAATCAACCGAGCTTACGTAACCAAAACGGATATCTGCGCCCAAACGTTCGGCTTGTTTGCGGAAGTTCTCCATCATTTCAGGCCCCATGATACCTTCAGGGTAGCCGGGATAATTTTCAACTTCAGTAGTTTGTGTAAGCTGCCCGCCGGCTAACATACCTGTATATAGTACCGGTTTTAAATCAGCACGTGAGGCATAAACAGCAGCGGTATATCCCGCAGGTCCTGATCCGATAATCAGGCATTTAACGTGTTCAAATTCTTGAGACATTGTTATTTTTTAAATTGAAGCACGAAGTTAGTAAAAAAGGTAATTTTGATAGTCAGATGTTGGTAAACATTAATGGTGTTAATTATTTAGTATAACAAATATAAGTGGCCAACGTAAACAATAAATAATGGACAAGAGAAAAGCATTACAACAGTTTATTATACTGATAGTACTTTTACTGGTTATTATTTTAGTTGTACTAAAATTATTCCTAAAAGATTTTTACCAAATTGGTTGAATTTAGGTTTGTATAATTCCCACATTAAATGCTTTTTCAATAGGAGCGTGGTTAGCCGCCTCAATACCCATTGATATTACTTTTCGTGTTTCCAACGGATCAATTATTCCATCAACCCAAAGCCTTGCCGCTGCATAATAGGGGGTGGTTTGCGCATCGTATCTGTCGCTGATTTCTTTTAATAATTCAGCTTCTCTTTCCGGAGTTATCACTACCTCGCCCTTAGCTTTTAAGCCTGCCGCCTGTATTTGCAACAGTGTTTTAGCAGCTTGCGAACCTCCCATTACCGCTATTTTGGCCGACGGCCAGGCATATATTAACCTTGGATCATAAGCTTTGCCACACATGGCATAATTACCAGCACCGTATGAGTTACCTACTACAATTGTAAATTTAGGTACAACCGAATTTGCAACCGCATTTACCATTTTAGCGCCATCTTTAATAATACCGCCTTGTTCAGATCGGCTGCCGACCATAAAGCCGGTAACATCCTGTAAAAAAACCAAAGGGATTTTCTTTTGGTTGCAATTCATTATAAAACGCGTGGCTTTATCAGCGGAATCTGAATAGATCACGCCACCGAATTGCATTTCTTTTTTGCCTGATTTTACAACTTTACGCTGATTAGCCACAATACCTACAGCCCAGCCATCCACGCGGCCAAGACCGCAGATGATCGACTGCCCATAATCTGTTTTATATTCTTCAAATTCAGAATTATCCAATAACCGCAGGATAATATCCCGCATATCATAAGGTTTATCACGGGTATCAGGCAAAATGCCATAAATATCTTTTGGATCAAGCTTAGGTTGAGTAGGATTTATACGGTCGAAACCAGCTTTGTTATAATCGCCAATTTTGTTGAATATGTTTTTAATGCTATCTAAGCATGCCTTATCATTCGGCTGTTTATAATCCGTAACGCCTGATATTTCGCAATGCATTTTAGCACCGCCAAGGCTCTCATTATCAATATCTTCGCCAATAGCTGATTTTACAAGGTATGATCCAGCTAAAAATACAGAGCCTGTACCTTCGACGATCATCGCCTCGTCGCTCATGATAGGTAAATAAGCCCCGCCTGCAACGCATGAACCCATAATGGCGGAGATCTGTATAATACCCATGCCGCTCATGATAGCATTGTTGCGGAATATACGACCGAAGTGTTCTTTATCCGGGAAGATCTCATCCTGTAAAGGCAAATAAACACCTGCTGAATCAACCAGGTAAATTATCGGGAGTTTATTCTCCATGGATATTTCCTGGGCACGAAGGTTTTTCTTAGCGGTGATGGGAAACCATGCACCTGCTTTAACGGTAGCATCGTTGGCGACAATAACGCATTGCCTGCCGGATACATAACCGATACCGCAAACTACGCCACCTGAGGGGCACCCACCATGCTCGGCATAAAGCCCATCGCCTGCGAATGCGCCGATTTCCAACCATGGTTTGTCTTTATCAATCAGGTATGCTACACGTTCGCGGGCAAGCATTTTGCCTTTTTCTTTTTGTTTGGCTGCGGCTTTTTCGCCACCGCCTAGGTAAATCTTTTTTAGTTTGGTAGTAACTTCATAAACAAGCTGTTTATTAATGTCTTCGTTTTTGTTGAATTCAATATCCATAATTGGTCGGTCAGAAAAACGTAATGTAGGTACATTACGGTAAGAAAAAGTAAAATTGGATAATTTTGTTTGAATTTAGCGCAAGCCCAAGCCGAATCTAAATCAAATTTCTATCCCGAAACCAAACTTCATCTACCTCAGGCTTAAAAGTGCCCATCAGGTTGATTAGTTCAATTGGGTCGGCAGATGATATTACTAATTCGCGGTTTACAGGTTTTAAAAAACGTTGCTCAACCATTACATCCAATTGTTTAAGCAAAAAGTCGTAATAGCCATTTACATTCAATATTCCAATTGGTTTATTATGCAGGCCTAATTGCAACCAGGTTAACACTTCAAAAAACTCTTCCATTGTGCCTAAGCCGCCAGGTAGGGTTATATATCCATCGCACAAATCGCTCATCAATTGTTTGCGCTCGTGCATGTTTTCTGTTATATGCAGCTTAGTTATATTGGTATGGCCAACTTCTTTATCCATTAAAAACTGAGGAATAACACCTTCTACCAGGCCACCTTTTGTTAAAACAGCATCGGCAATTAATCCCATAACGCCAACTTTTCCGCCGCCGTAAACTAAATCAATGTTGTTGTTTACCATTACTTCGGCCAGCAATTCAATGGATTGTTTTAGTAATGGATCGCCATTGAAATTGGCACCGCAGTAAACACATATTTTTTTCATGGATTGAATGAGTGATTTAAAAGAAGCTAAAATACAAAAAAGCGGATATTAAAAATATTATCACTTATTCACTAAATCACTCATTCGCTAATTACATTTGTAGCATGAACTTTTCATCAAAGTTGTTGGAAGATGCGGTTGCGGAATTTGCTAAACTACCTGGTGTGGGTCAAAAAACCGCGCTGCGTTTGGTTTTGCATTTGTTGAAACAGGATAGTGATGAAGTAGACAGGTTTAGCGGTGCCATAACCAAACTGAGGCATGAAATACAGTTTTGCCAAACCTGCCATAATATATCTGATCAGTTAATCTGTGAAATATGTTCGGCACCAAAGCGAGATAAGGGCACTATATGCGTAGTTGAAGATACCCGCGACGTAATGGCTGTGGAAAACACTAATCAGTATAATGGACTGTATCATGTTTTGGGTGGATTGATTTCGCCGATGGATGGAGTAGGCCCATCTGACCTTGAGGTGGATACGCTTATTGAACGTTTGAAAGATGATAGCGTAAAAGAGATCATATTTGCACTGAGCGCCACAATGGAGGGCGACACCACTTTGTTTTATTTGAATAAAAGATTAAAATCTTTCAATATAACTATCTCTACCATAGCTCGTGGCATAGCTTTTGGAGGTGAATTAGAGTACGTAGATGAACTAACCTTAGGTCGGTCCATTGCTACACGTGTTCTATACGAAAATTCATTATCCAGGTAAATATGAAACTGTCAGTAGTTATTATCAATCACAACATGTGTGAATTGCTTCGGCATACACTATCTTCCTTGGTTGATGCTGGTAAGAACGTTGATTATGAGGTTTTTATATACGATAATGCATCTACAGATGGATCAGTGAAAATGATCGAGAGTGAGTTCGCCCAGTTCCATATCATATCTAGTCAAAAAGAGGTTAGCTATTCCAAAGCCTATAATGAGGTAATCAATCTAACAAGCGGACAGTATATTTTACTAGTCAATCCGGATATTATTAGCTCCAAAAAGACTTTAGAGCGTACACTTGAATTTATGGATGAACATGCTGATTCAGGTGCGGTAGGCGTGAGAATGATAACAGCTAAAGGAAGTTTTCTACCTGAGTCAAATCGGGGTTTATCAAGCCAATGGATCTCGTTTTTTAAACTAACAGGTTTGGCTAAATATTTCCCTAAATCACGAATTGGTGACCGTAATCGTAAAGATTGGGTAGAAGAATTTCAAACTTCGGAGGTTGATTTTGTAAATGGCGCATTTATGCTTCTACGTAGGTCTGTATTGAATGAGATAGGCTTTTTTGATGAACAATTTGCTGTTTATGGATATGATATTGATCTATCATACCGTATAAAACTTGCTGGCTTTAAAAACTATTATTTCCCCAAAACATATATCATCAATTTTAATTGGGTTAACGCACCTAAATTAAACTGGCAATTCGTTAAGAACTTTTATGGTGCTATGATTATATTCGCCGTAAAATATTCGTTCAGAATGCCTGAAATTAAGTTAGACGGCACAGGACAGTTGCCCCTCGCTTATGAAGTTGAAAGATAAAGTTGTAATCATCACCGGTGCATCATCAGGCATTGGTAAATCACTTGCTCATGAATTTGCCAAACGTGGCGCCAACCTTATTTTAGGTGCACGCCAATATGTTTTGCTTTGCGAAATTGCCGCAGAGCTGGAAAAGACATATGGTATTAAAGCCGTAGCTGTACATTGTGATGTAGCTATCGAAGAAGAGTGCGATATGCTGATCAAACAAGCGCTGCTTACGTTTAAAAAAATAGATGTATTGGTTAATAACGCTGGTATATCCATGCGCGCGTTGTTTAAAGATGTTGATGTTAAGGTATTAAAGCAATTAATGGATGTAAACTTTTGGGGTACAGTTTATTGCACAAAATTTGCCCTGCCCGAGATACTTAAAACCAAGGGTAGCATAGTAGGTGTATCGTCAATAGCTGGTTATAAAGGTTTACCGGGGCGTACAGGGTATTCTGCATCAAAATTTGCAATGAATGGCTTTTTGGATGCTTTAAGAGTTGAAAACCTAAATACGGGTGTTCATGTTTTAACAGCGTGCCCGGGATTCACCGCATCAAATATCCGAAATACGGCTTTAGATAAGAATGGCGCGCAGCAAGGCGAAAGTACCCTACATGAAGAAAAAATGATGACCGCCGATGAGGTGGCCAAAATTATAGTGGACGGGGTTGAAAACAGGGAAAGAACCTTGATTATGACCAGGCAAGGTAAACTTACTGTTGCCCTAAGCAAATTTATACCGGGTATATTGGATAAACTGGTATATAATGTGTTTAAGAAGGAAAAAGATTCCCTGCTTAAATAATATTATAGAGTTTGCATCTCTGACAAATCAACCAAATCAAAATGATCAATCTTACCTAAATCCAGTATGATCCTGCCATCAGTATCCCTATCGAATATTGGCCTGAATTTAGCTCCCCAAACTATTTCTTCATGTAAATAGGCAGTGCGGGAATGAACGGTTTGTGAGAAGGCATCGTCAAAGGTTTTTAATAATACAGCAAAACCCGCCTCTGATTTCTTCAAATATTCAAGTGTCATCCCTTTTAACGGGCTGTCATCGTTAAGTGGATGAACAACTGTCCAGTTAAGTGTTAATATACTAACAGATTTTCGCTCTAACTCCAATGGGAAAAAGCGGCGTATCAATTTACCATCTATGTCCTCGTTGTAAGAGAAAATAATCTCAATGTTAAGGTCAACCAAAATATTCATGCGCTCATTTGCGAGTCGAAACATTAAGCCATGGCAATTATCATTATAAGGCGCAATGATGATATTTTTACTGTAAATGATTTTAGCTGATGGCTTTGAAAAACGTCCATACAATAAACCCGTTGCCATAGCGAAAGAGAGCAATCCAAGCATTGATTCAAATGCAGCTACGCTATTAGCTGCCATGCCTTTAGGATATATATGGCCATAACCTACAGTTGTGATGGTTTGTGCCGAAAAGAAGAAAGCTTCCCAAAAATGATTTAGCCCGGTATCATCTTTTATTCCATATAGACTGTTAGGATCTATAATCAAATAAATAAAAGCAAATACTATATTTAAAGTGAGGTAAGTAAGTATGACTAACAGCGAGAATTTGCCTAAACCCATGGTGATAAGTTTATGGTAATTGTCAGCCGTATTAAAAAATGATAGACCTTTCCGCTTTACATTGGGCGAACCATCTTTGTTGATCAAAGGCTGGTTCTTCATCACCGGCTGAAAGCCGAACCCAAGGTCGTCTTCGGGATTTATTTTTCTATTGTGATGTAAAGCCATGTGACTATTATTAGCAACTAATATCGTGAATTTTTTATTCTGTTTGTTTTTAGAAAAAACTATTTCCATATTTGTTGCACAAAATGAAAACGATAGCATTAAATAACAATTGGTGGTGGCTTAACGAGAGATCGTAAGGCAATTCCATATTTGTTATTTTTTAACATATAAAAAAGGGTTGCCATGTGGCAACCCTTTTTTGTTATACAATATTATGAAAGCGATATTAAATCACTTATTTGAACATAAAACATTTAGCCGTGAGGAGTCGAAGCAGATTTTGACCGATCTGGCACTTGGTAAATACAACAACTCGCAAATAGCCGCCTTTATGACGGCCTATTGTATGCGTAGCATTACTGTGAGCGAACTGGAAGGGTTTCGTGATGCAATGCTGGAATTATGTCTTGAAGTTGACCTGGAAACAGAGAATCTAATTGATCTGTGCGGAACAGGCGGCGATGGTAAAGACACATTCAATATCTCTACATTGGCATCATTTGTAGTTGCTGGTGCAGGTTATAAAGTAGCTAAGCATGGTAACTATGGGGTTTCGTCGGGCTGTGGTTCATCGAATGTGATGGAGTTTTTAGGGTATCAATTTACCAGCGATACCGATAAGCTTAAAACAAGTATTGATAATTCAAATATCTGTTTTTTACATGCGCCTTTATTTCACCCTGCAATGAAAACGGTTGCACCAATACGACGAGAACTGGGTGTAAAAACATTTTTTAATATGTTGGGCCCGTTGGTTAATCCTGCTAAACCTGCAAACCAACTGGTAGGGGTTTTTAACCTCGAGCTGGCAAGGGTTTATGCTTATCTTTATCAAAAATCAAATAAAAACTATACTATACTGAATGCCTTAGATGGCTATGATGAAGTTTCGCTTACCTGCGATTTTAAAACTTTCAGCGCTGAAGGCGAAAAAATACACAGCATTGGTGATCTGGGATTTGATCTTTTAAATCCATCTGAAATAACAGGGGGGCACACCGTGAGTGATTCCGCTGATATTTTTATGAAGGTATTGAATGCAGAAGCGACATCTGCCCAAAATAATGTTGTTTTATGTAACGCTGCATTAGCAATTAAAACGATTGATGCTAACAAAAGCTTTGCTGATTGTTTTTATGAAGCAGAGGAATCGTTAATAGCCAAAAAGGCATTAAATAGCTTTAAACTTTTATTAGCAAATTAATAATAATGGAAATAAAGGTTTGTGGTTTACGTGATCCAGGTAATATTAAGCAGGTTGTGAGGTTGCGGCCAAACTATGTTGGCTTTATTTTTTATGATAAATCACCACGGTTTGTAAATGAATTGCCTATTGAATTATTAAAGGCCATACCGGCAACCATAACTAAAACAGCTGTTTTTGTTAATGAAACCGTTGAAAATATTGAAAACTTAATTACTAAATATAATTTTGATGCCATACAGTTACATGGTAACGAGAGCCCGGCTTTTTGTGCTTGCTTTAAGGGTAAGGTTAAAGTTATTAAAGCATTTGGCTTAATAACTGATTTTGATTTTAGCGAACTAGATGCTTATGCAGATAACGTTGACTTGTTTTTGTTCGATACCAAAACAAGTAGTCATGGCGGTTCAGGAAAAACATTTGATTGGACTATTTTAGATAAATATGATCTGGATAAACCATTCTTTTTAAGCGGAGGATTAAGTTTAGACAATTTAGATAAGGTGAAAAACATCACCCATCCGCAGTTTTATGGGGTTGATTTAAATAGCCGTTTTGAAATTGAACAAGGTTTGAAAAATATTGATAAATTAGAAACAGCATTTAATTTGCTGAAACAAGACAGTACCAATGAAATACGGAGTTAACGATTTAGGCTATTATGGCGATTTTGGAGGAGCATACATCCCCGAAATGCTATACCCAAATGTTGAAGAATTAAGGCAACAGTATATAAACATCATCGAAGACCCTTCTTTTAAAGCTGAATTTGATGATCTGATGAAGAACTACGTTGGTCGTCCTTCGCCATTATATCATGCCAAAAGATATTCTGAAAAATACGGAGCCAATATATTTTTTAAGCGGGAAGATCTGAATCATACCGGATCGCATAAAATAAATAATGCCATAGGCCAAATATTACTGGCCAAGCGCTTAGGCAAACATCGTATCATAGCCGAAACAGGGGCAGGCCAGCACGGGGTAGCGACAGCTACAGTTTGCGCATTGATGGGCATCGAGTGCATTGTTTACATGGGCGAAATTGATATGAAACGCCAGGCACCAAACGTGTCACGCATGAAAATGCTGGGCGCTAAAGTTGTACCGGCAACTTCAGGTAGTAAAACACTTAAGGATGCGACAAACGAAGCCTTGCGTGATTGGATAGCTAACCCTGTTGATACACATTATATTATCGGCTCCGTAGTTGGCCCGTATCCTTATCCTGATATGGTAGCGCGTTTTCAGTCGATTATCTCATCAGAAACAAAAAAACAATTGTTGGAGAAGACCGGTAACGAGTTGCCGCAATATGTAATGGCTTGTGTTGGCGGCGGTAGCAATGCTATGGGTATGTTCTACCACTTTTTAGATGATGAAGATGTAAAGCTAGTTGCAGTTGAAGCAGCGGGTAAAGGCGTTGACAGTGGGCATTCCGCAGCGACGACGTTTTTAGGTAGAGAAGGGGTACTGCATGGTAGTCGTACTATTTTAATGCAGACGGATGATGGGCAGGTTGTTGAACCCTATTCTATTTCAGCTGGTCTGGATTATCCAGGTATCGGCCCGCAACACGCACATTTGTACAAAATAAATCGCGCACAATATGTGAGTATTACCGATGACGAGGCTTTACAGGCAGGTTTATTGTGTTCTCAATTAGAAGGCATTATACCTGCTATTGAAACAGCACATGCACTGGCCTATTTAGAAAAAATGCAATTTAAAAAAGACGATAACGTGGTGATTTGCATATCCGGCAGAGGCGATAAGGATTTGGATACTTACATAAAATATTTTGGATTTTAACAGCATGAACCGTTTACAAACCCTTTTTAAAAATAAGATTAGCAACTTGTTATCCATTTATTTTACTGCTGGTTACCCGGAATTAAACAGCACAGTTGCTATAGCTGAAGCTCTTGAAAAATCAGGTGCGGATTTTTTGGAAATAGGCTTCCCTTACTCTGATCCCGTAGCCGATGGGCCGACCATACAGCATAGTTCAGAGATAGCTCTAGAAAATGGAATGACGCTTCATGTTCTTTTTGAGCAATTGAAAGATTTGCGTAAAACGGTAAGCATTCCAATTTTATTGATGGGTTATGTAAACCCGATTGTACAATATGGTGTAGAGAATTTCTGCAAAAAGGCTGCTGAAGTAGGGGTAGATGGAGTGATAGTTCCGGATTTGCCGATGTACGAATATGAAGCATTATACTCGAAATACTTTATCGACAATAATTTAAGTAACATCTTTTTAGTAACGCCTCACACCACAGAAGATCGTATCCGAAAGATAGATAATCTAAGTAATAGCTTTATTTACTTGCTTTCTTCCTCATCTATTACGGGTGGTAGTTTAGATGTATCAACCGGCATCGAGGATTATTACAAACGTATACAGGCCATGCAATTGAAAAATCCGAAGATTATAGGCTTTGGTATATCAAACAAAACCAACTTTGACAAGGCCTGTGAATACGCCAACGGCGCAATTGTAGGTAGTGCTTTTGTGAAATTATTACAGAATGAGGATTATTTGAGCAAAATACCCACCTTTATAAAATCTATAAAACCGTAATTAGAAAATTATAAAAACTGTTCAAAATCGCCTTTGCCTTCACGTATAACTTCAAAGTCGCCGCTTGTGCAATCTACAACGGTAGATGCGATATTTCCGCCGTATCCGCCATCGATCACCAAATCAACCTGATCCTGATATTTTTCATAGATCAATTCAGGGTCTGTAGAGTATTCGATAATCTCGTCATCATCTTTTATAGATGCAGATACAATAGGATTACCAAGCGCTTTTACAATCTCGCGGGCAATGTTGTTATCTGGCACCCTGATACCAACCGTTTTTTTGTTGGAGCTAAGTAGTTTAGGTACAGCGTGACTTGCGTTGAATATAAATGTAAATGGACCCGGTAGGGCTTTTTTTATAACCCGGAAGGTGGCATTGTCAATCGGTTTAATGTAATCTGATATATGGCTCAAATCATAGCAGATAAAGGAGAAATTAGCTTTTTCTGGCTTAATATTTCTAATCCGGCAAATCGTCTCAATAGCTTTGTGATTAGTAATATCACAACCTAAACCATAAACAGTATCAGTAGGGTAGATGATGAGGCCACCTTTGCGCAACACGTCGACTACCTGTTCTATAGCTTTAGGGTTCGGGTTTTCTGGATAAATCTTGATTAACATTTTATTTGTATTTCTGATATCGAATTTTCGATTTCGGATTTAGTATAGTAGCAATAGGCCATACATATTTACAACAAAAAGCCAGAACTAATGTTCCGGCTTTCATTTATCTAAATTTTAATTACGAAATCGAAAATTCGAAATCTTAAATCAAATTATTTTTGTTTAGCAAACTGGGCGTTGATCAGTAATTTAATGTCTTCACCAACAACTACCGCACCTGCTTCAGTAACACCACTCCAGGTTAACCCAAAATCTTTACGGTTTATTTTACCTGAAATTTCAAATCCTGCTTTAGTGTTGCCATAAAAATCGTCAGCGGCACCACCAAATTCAACATCTAAAGTAACTGGTTTGGTAACACCTTTTACAGTTAAATCACCTGCTAATTTATACTCATCATCACCAGCTTTAGTGAATGAAGTTGATTTAAATGAAATCTTAGGATATTTCTCAGCGTCAAAAAAATCAGCAGATTTCAAATGCTCATCACGTTGTGATTGGTTGGTATCAATGCTGTTAATGTCTAAAGAGAAAGATATTTTAGCATCTGAGAAATCATCATTTTCAGTATCTAATTCACCTTCAAAGCTTTTAAAAAAGCCGCTCACAGTTGAAATAACTAAGTGTTTTACTTTAAACTGTACTTCTGAGTGCATTGGGTCTAAAACCCATTTTGTTGCTGTTGCCATGGTTTTTTATGATTGATTAATTAAACAAATGTAAATAGATATATGTTTAAACATCTAATATCGATTTAAATTGACAATTTATCGACATTGACTTAAATCTTAAACCATTCATTTGTAAAATTGTTCTGCTGAAAATTTAGATTTACAATTATAATTCCATTGCAAATGAGAAAGCTATTCATCGTATCTGCCGTTATAATTTTAAGTATGTTAATTGCCTGGACTATCATTTGGCACCCTGCTGTATGGTCGCTTGTGATTGTTGTACCGTTTATTGTGTTGGGTATATACGATATGATCCAGACCGAGCATACCATTACTCGCAACTTTCCGGTTTTTGGGCACTTACGGTTTGTAATGGAAGATCTTCGTCCTAAAATCTATCAGTATTTCATCGAGAGCGATACTAACGGTACACCATTCAATCGCCAATATCGTAGCGTTGTATACCAACGTGCTAAAATGGACGATGATACCCGCCCGTTCGGTACGGAACTTGATGTTTACGAAAATGGCTATGAATGGCTTAACCACAGCATTGCCGCCATCGGTCATACTAAGTTAAACATGAGTCCACGGGTAACGGTTGGTGGCCCGGATTGCCTTAAGCCGTATTCTGCAAGCGTATACAATATATCCGCTATGAGCTTCGGTTCGTTAAGCGAGAATGCAATTTTGGCTCTGAATAACGGTGCCAAAATAGGTGGTTTCGCGCATAACACGGGTGAAGGCGGCCTTAGCCATTACCACCTGCAGCCTGGCGGAGACATTATCTGGCAAATAGGCACTGGCTATTTCAGCTGCCGTCATCAGGATGGTACATTTGATTACGACGCCTTCGCCCAACGTGCTGTACTACCACAGGTGAAGATGATTGAGATCAAATTATCGCAAGGCGCAAAACCTGGCCATGGGGGTATTCTTCCGGCAGCTAAAGTAACCCCTGAGATTGCCAAGATACGTTTAGTTGAAATGGGCCAAGACGTGATCTCCCCGCCATACCATACCGCATTTACCAATCCGTTGGAGATGATGGCCTTTATCAAAAAACTGCGTGAACTATCTGAAGGCAAGCCAGTTGGTTTCAAACTATGCTTAGGCCATAAAAGCGAGTTCTTAGCCATTTGCAAAGCTATGATCAAAACAGGCATTTATCCCGATTTCATTACCGTTGATGGGGGAGAAGGCGGCACAGGCGCGGCACCGCTGGAATTCTCCAACTCGGTAGGTATGCCGCTGCGCGAAGCTTTAGCTTTTGTTTACGACGCGCTAACCGGCTTCAACCTTAAAAAACATATTAAGATCATCGCATCCGGTAAAGTGGCAACCGGGTTCGACCTGGTGAAGAACTTTGCCTTAGGTGCCGATATGTGCAACAGTGCCCGTGGCATGATGTTCGCGTTAGGCTGTATACAGGCTTTGGAATGCAATAACAACACCTGCCCAACAGGCGTAGCCACTCAAGATAAAAGCCTGATGAAAGGTCTCGTAGTAGAAGAAAAGAAGCAGCGTGTAGCCAATTTTCACAAAGCTACGGTTGCCAGTGCCATACAAATGATCGGAGCGGCGGGACTGCAACACCCCGCTGATATTCACCGTATGTTCATTTATCGCCGGGTAAGCAGCAGCCAGATCCAAACGTATGGCGAGCTATTCCCATATATACCTAAAGGAAGTCTGCTAAAAACCCCGTACCCATCTAATTTTGAGTTGGATATGGCCATAAGTAGCGAAACCACATTTGTGCCAAACTACGACTTGGTAAGCCATGTAAGTTCAGAAGATGCAAGCGCCTACACGGGCTAACTGTACCACGGTACAATTGACTCACATTACTCACAATTGGTACACTTTTAGCCCCAAAAATGCCCTAAAAGTACCCGAAAAGACCGTTTTTAGATTGTAAAAATGGTCAAAATTACCCTATTTTAGTCGTTTTTTGACCTGAAAATGCATGAAAAACGTGTGTTTTTCATCAAAAAACGTTTAAAAAAGCACCGTTTTTACCAAAAAAGCCACAAAAAAAGGGAGCATTTTGCTCCCTTTTAACGAATATTTTAATCCAATTTATACTACCGCCGGATTATTGATCGGTGTAAAAGATTCTTCAATAGCGTTATTCACCTGTTTTTTAAATTCATAAGGCTGTGCGATAGGCGAAAAAACCTCCCTAACGCCACCCGATGTTACAATGATGCTGCCATAATTAAACATTCTGCCAATTATACCCTGGTCAACCATTAGGCCTTCTGCACGGTTTAATTGCAGTTCAACCAATTTCCTTTTTAATGCACCGGTTTTCAGCATAATACGTCTGTTAGTTACAACAAATTCCGAAGATCTTGAACGCATGTAAGCGCCGATCAAACCAATTAATGCAAAAATTACAAATAGACCGCCAACGCCACTTCCAACATTGCTTTTGGCAGCACTGATAATAATAATTCCCAATACAATAAGTAGAATGTTCTTCATGTAAATCCACCAATGAAGATTGCCTTTGTAAACGATTTTTTCGTTGTTAGCTAGATTTTTTTCGATAAAACTCATAAATTTTTGTTAATTGTGATAGTTGTGCTAATATAATTAGTTTTTATTATTTATAAAAAAAAAATTGAAAATTGTGGAAAAATAGAAAAGGGAGCAATTTGCTCCCTTTTAATATGCATATGATTAATCTCTAATCACAAGTCTCTAATTTCTAATTAAAGAGCCAAAACTTCTTTAACTCTGTCAGCAGCATCTTTCAATAAAATAGCTGAGTATACTTTTAAGCCTGAATTATCGATCAATTCTTTCGCCTCAACAGCGTTGGTGCCTTGTAAACGAACAATGATTGGTACAGGTATATTACCGATCTCTTTATAAGCATCAATAACACCTTGTGCCACACGGTCGCAACGAACAATACCACCGAAAATGTTGATCAAAATCGCTTTAACATGCGGATCTTTCAAAATAATGTTGAAAGCCGCTTTAACAGTTTCAGCATTAGCGGTTCCGCCAACATCTAAAAAGTTAGCAGGCTCGCCACCGGCAATTTTAATAATATCCATGGTTGCCATCGCTAAACCAGCGCCGTTAACCATACAGCCAACGTTACCGTCAAGCTTTACATAGTTAAGGTTTGATTTGCTTGCTTCAACTTCCATTGGGTCTTCTTCCATGGTATCGCGTAAAGCGGCGAAATCAGGATGACGGTATAAAGCGTTGTCATCTATATTTACTTTAGCATCAACCGCTAAAATTTTATTGTCGGATGTTTTTAATACCGGGTTAATTTCAAATTGTGAAGAATCGGTAGCATCATACGCCTTATATAAAGCAGTAATGAATTTCACCATATCCTTAAAAGCATCACCTGAAAGACCTAGGTTAAAGGCAATTTTACGTGCCTGGAAAGCTTGTAAGCCAACCTTAGGGTCAATCTCTTCTTTATAGATCAGCTCAGGGGTTGAGTGCGCTACTTCTTCAATATCCATACCACCCTCGGTTGAATACATGATGATGTTACGTCCTTTAGCACGATCAAGCAATACGCTGATATAAAATTCTTTAGTTTCGCTTTCGCCGGGATAGTAAACATCCTGTGCTACTAATATTTTGCTAACTAACTTACCTTCGGGGCCGGTTTGCGGGGTAACCAGCTGCATACCTAAAATATCGGTAGCGCGTTGTTTAACCTCATCTAAATTCTTGGCTAATTTAACACCGCCGCCTTTACCGCGACCGCCTGCATGAATTTGCGCCTTGATAACAACCCAGCTCGAGTTGTAATCTTCCTTCATTTTTTTTGCAGCCTCAACAGCCTGTTCAACGGTATCAGCAACAATACCTTCCTGAACTCTAACGCCAAAGCTTTTTAGTATGGCTTTACCCTGGTATTCGTGAATATTCATCTTATGTGTAGAATTTGCGGTAAATCTACAATTTTGTTTGATATACTGATAAGCCACTTAGAATTACTGATTGGTTATTTTAAAATTTTTACAAAAAAGTGGTAAGCATTCAGTAGGATAAATCTCCCCAGGAGGCGGAGACTTTTAATTTAATTTTTTAGCCCTTCCTTCCGGTGAGGGTTGGGTGGGGCTATTTCCCGGGGGAGATTTAGAGGGGGCTTAATCAAAAAAATCACAACTAATCACAAATCTCTAGTCTCTAATCACTATTTTTACCCCATGCTCAAAGCGCAATCCATCCATAAATCCTACGGTCAGCTGCATATTTTAAAAGGCGTAGACCTCGAGGTGGCAAAAGGCGAAATAGTAACCATTGTTGGCGCATCCGGTGCCGGTAAAAGCTCGCTGCTCAATATATTAGGCACGTTGGACAGGCCCGATTCTGGTCAGCTATACATCGATAACCAGGAATTAAGCAAGCTCAGTAACAAAAACCTGAGTAATTTTCGGAATGTTAAAATAGGCTTTATCTTCCAGTTCCATCACTTGTTAAGCGAATTTGACGCGCTGGAGAATGTTTGTATCCCGGCATTTATAGCAGGCTTATCCCGCAATGATTCAGAAAAAAAGGCTACCCGTTTATTGCAGATGCTAGGTTTGGGCGATAGGCTAAAACATAAGCCGAATGAACTTTCGGGCGGTGAGCAGCAAAGAGTTGCGGTAGCACGTGCTTTAGTGAATAACCCTGCATTAATTTTCGCGGATGAACCATCGGGTAACCTGGATTCGACCAATGCGCGCGAATTACATGAGTTGTTTTTGCAACTAAGGGCTGAGTTTAACCAAACCTTTGTGATTGTAACGCATAATGAGGACTTAGCAGCGCTATCAGACAGGAAAGTAACCATGAAAGACGGCTTAATTATACCATAGTGAGCATATTAATTACATCAGCTAATTCAGCCGAGGCCTATCAGCTTAAAGGCAAACTTAACGCAGATCAGGTTATTTTAGGCGATTACGAGGAATTACCCGCTTTGATGTTAAAATCAGGAGCGATGATACAATTGCCTAATCCTAAATCCGCATCATATAGCCATCAAATGCTAACTTTGTGTTTGGATAAAGGCATACAAACAGTTTACCCGCTACGAGAAGATGAGGCTGTATTGTTAAAAGAAGCGGAGCAATTATTTAAGGAATATAATATTAATATAGTATACCAATAATAACCACTTTGTCATTCTGAACGAAGTGAAGTGTCTTCTTCGCCATGCATAGTCGATATGCTGTTCAAAATATAAATACCATGAAATACACCGACATCGACCCACATAAAACCGCTTTTATATTTGAGTTGGATAATGTGCTTTATCCTGAAAAGGATTACTTGTTCCAGGCTTATTATCTTTTCGCCGGCTATCTGGAATATCTCGACCTGATCGATGAAAAAGAAGCGGTAAACCTAATGGTTGATACTTTCAATGAAAAAGGAAAAGACGCTGTTTTTGCCGCTGTACAAGAAAAATATAGTTTAAACGATAATTACCACATCCATTTTAATTTTCTAATGGCTACGGCCAAACTGCCCTTAAAACTGCTCCTTTACAAAAATATGCTGGAGCTGATGCAGGATATTATTGTCGACCGCAAAAAACTGTTCATCGTAACCAACGGCAACCCGGAAATGCAGTTAAACAAGATCAAGCAAACCGAATGGCACGGATTGGAAAAATACCTGGTATGCTATTTCGCCGATGAAGTTGTTGCAAAGCCTGAACCTGATGTAATACATAATATATTGCAAGATCATAATTTACAACGCAGAAACATCGTTATGATAGGCAACAGCGATAATGACACACTATGTGCCGAAGCAGTTGGTGTTGATTATATTAATGTTGAGCAATTTTTGTAAATTGCATGGGTATTAATATTTGAGATTAAGTAGCACAAAAAGCACCGGCCCCGTGCGAATCCCCTCTTGAGAGGGGGAAGGGGTGTGTTTATCAAGTATGAAGATAAAATGCATGCATATTAAACTCAAATTAATACAATGTCACCTGTAACAATACCCCGAGCCGATGAGGAAATTAGTCTACTTAGTCGTTATTTTAATATCAGGTATTTTGTCATCCTGCAAAAAGGATCATAAAAACACCGCAACCGCACTCAATCTCATACAGGATTCCGTCTATTATTACGAAAAAGAAGATTATTTATGGTTTGATGCCATCCCAGATTATAATACTTTCAACCCCCGTTCGTATGGTGGTTCAAGTGATTTAGGTGCTTTAACTAATGAGCTCACCGCAATTTCCCAGTTGAAAATCAACCCCCAAACCGGCAAGCCTTACGAATACTCATTGCTTTCCCCTGGCACTGCTAAATATTCCTTTATTGATAATGGCACCGAAACAGCATCGCTGAACGGAACTGATGATGATTTTGGATTTGAACCTATATACATAGCCACAAATGATTTAAGGGTTAAATATGTAAACCCCGGTTCACCTGCTGATTTAGCGGGTATAAAACGCGGCTACCAGATCATCAGCATTAACAGCAATACCGATCTGGCGTATGATGGCACAACCGTCAATTTTGTAATAAACGCTGTTTACTACAGCACAAATATTCAAATGGTACTTACAAAATATGATGGTACTACACTAACGGTTAATTTAAACACTGCCGCGTATACCGTAAACCCTGTATTAAACTACAAAGTGTTTGACCTGGGCAGCGGCCACAAGGTGGGCTATATGGCCTTCGGCAGTTTTACGGCATTAGTAAACGCGCAACCGCAACTGAATACGGTTTTTAATTCATTTATCAGCAGTGGTGTAAATGACTTGGTGGTAGACATCCGCTACAACGGCGGTGGTGAGGGCGAAACTGCTGAATATCTGGATGATTTAATAGTGCCTGCATCAAAAAGCAATACCTTGATGTATACCACCTACTTTAACACCAATCTGCAAAATAATGACTATCCTTTATTAGCCAAAAAATATTCGCTTAGTCCCGGTGAGTTTAAACCCGCCAATAACCTAACAAATTTTGCAAAAGCATTAAGTTTAAGCCTTAGCAGGGTATTTTTTATAGTGACTGATGAAACCGCTTCATCAAGCGAACTAACCATCAATAATTTACGCCCCGAAATGGATGTAGAACTGATAGGGGATACCACCTATGGTAAACCGGTCGGCGAAATACCTATTCCGATAAGTAATTACATCCTGTACTCGCCGCAACTATATGTAGAAAACTCTGCCAATCAGGGCGATTACTATACCGGCATGGCGCCCGGATCAGCAAACTATAAAGGCTTGCTTGCCGCCGATGACGTAACCAAAGATTTTGGTGACTCTACCGAATTGTTGTTAGCCCACGCCCTAAACTTCGTAAAAAACGGAACTTATAGTATCACAAGTCCTAAAATTCAAAGTTTAACTTCAAAACAAAGCTTTTCCATATACCAGGCAAAAATCGTTAACCGGAATCTTGAAGTCCGCAAACTTAGAGGAATGGTTTTGGCCGATAGGATAAGGAATTTGAGAAGATAATTATTGTAGAATTGTCATCTCTACCGCAAGGAGAGTTTTCTTAAATAGATCTAAATATCATGTCATTGCGAGGAACGAAGCAATCTCGTAGCAATGCAATAGTAGATAAATATAAACATAAATGCCTCTGAAACTGAGTTTTTAAATTAATTATGGTAAACGAAATCAAATTAAACTATAATACTTTCGGGGATGCAACTATTTACAAAGTTAAGTATCAGAGTAATTATTTCAATAAAGGAGAAAAATGCTCCAAAGATGTTGATGTGCTATTGAACTGTTATAATTGGCAATTAAACAAATGGGAAAAGATACAGCTTATGTTTAAAGGGGTTAAAAGTATAAGGTTTGTGGAAACAGCTCAAAGACCGAGTACAGTTGTATTTGAAGCTTTAATGATTGACAAAGAAGATGTAATATTTGATTTTTTTCCAATCCAAGTAGATGGGAGAGGAAATTTACAAGAAGATCCTAAATCTGATTTCTCAATTCATTGTAAGTCGGTAGATTATAAAGTTTTATGATAAAAATATTACTAACCCCGCCGGTTCAAGCGTCCACGCTTGAACCCAAACTTTATGAGCGTCCACGCTCACAAACCTAATCCGCCAATTCCCGCAAATCCACTGGCACAACCCGAGATATTCCCTGCTCAACCATTGTTACCCCGTAGATAATATCCGTACTGGCAATCGTCCGCTTATTGTGCGACACCACGATAAACTGCGATTCCTTCGAAAACTCCCTGATGATATTATTGAACTTATCAATATTCGTATCATCCAGCGGCGCGTCAACCTCATCAAAAATACAAAAAGGAGCAGGTTTCAACAGGTAAAGTGAGAACAGGATAGCCGTAGCGGTCAACGTTTTCTCACCACCCGAAAGCTGGTTAATAGATAAAGGCCTTTTCCCCTTAGGCCTCGCGATAATATCAATATCCGATTCCAATGGTCTATCCGGATCCGTCAGGATCAAATCACAAGAATCTTCCTCATTAAACAGCGACCGGAACACCTTAATAAAGTTTTCGCGTACCATGATAAAGGCCGACATAAATTTTTCCTTTGCTGTATCGTCAATCTCCTGTATAGTTGCCAGTAAAGACGCCTTAGCCTCCGCCAGATCCTTCTTTTGCGCCTGGATAAACTGGTAGCGCTCATTCATCTCGTTATAAGCCTCCACCGCCATCGGGTTTATCGCCCCGAAATCATCCATTTGCTTCTTCAGCTTTTCGGTCTTCTCGCGCAGTTCCTCTTCACTTTCATCAACAGGCACATCGGTATCTATCAGTTCCTGTATATCCACATTAAACTCAACCGAAAGCCGTTCTTTCAACGCATTCAGTTCCAGTTTAAGGTTATTGCGCTCATCACGCAGCTCGTTCTCAATAAAAACAGCGTTATCTTTCTTTTTACGCAGGTTAGTCACCTCGGCTTCCGCTTCGGTTATTTTACCCCGCCATTCGTAATATTCCTGTTCTGCTTGTTGGGTAGCTTTTTCAAGCGCTTCTTTTTGGGCATACATTTGCAGCAGGTCATCGTCGGAGTTATCGGCTTGCTGCAAGTTTTCCTGTATAGCTGCTTTAACCTTTTCCAGTTCAATGCTATTTACTTTAATGCGGCCCTCTAACTGTTCTTTTTGCGTTTCACGATAGTCAAGGTCCTTAAATAGCCCCGATACTTTATTCTGCTGCTGATGAAAACGGATATTCTCCTGGTTAAACGCATTTGATTGCACCGACACAAACTCATTCAGCTCATTAAAAATACCCTGCTTGCTGATAAGCAGGTCATTCTGTATCTGCTTTTGAGTTTTTAATTCAGCCAACTCCGGCTTTAGTGCCGCCGTTTCCTCAATAATCCCACTGATCTTCCGGGCGATATCATCCTTGCGGTTAAGGCTGTTGGTAATAAAAGTTTGATACTGTTCCTGCCGGGTTTTAACGGTGATTAGTTCCGTGTTCAATCGGTTAACTTCCAGCTGCTTTTGCTTAAGCTCTTCTGTTTTGTTCGATGCCTTTAAAGCGGCCTGTTTATTCTGCAACCCCTGCAGCTGATCCTTAAAATAGTTAACCCGTGTATCAAACTGCTTGATCTCCTTAGCCAAATTCTCCAAATTCTTAGCCCTACCTATCCGCTTACCCTCAAACAACCCAACCGAACCACCCGCCATCGTATGTTTCGATTTATTGAACTTGCCGCTTTTGCCGATGATCACGATGCCTTCAGGCAATTGCGCATTATTCAAAACTTGCTCGTTGTGGTCGTCTATCAGGTAAACATCTTTCAGTAAATAATTACACAAGCTTTGGTAATAAATATCAACGTCAATTACATCCAGCGCAGCAATAGCCCCGGCTCCCAGGCCTTCCGGCTTTGAAGAGGGTTGGGGAGAGGTATAACTATCCAATACAAAAAACTGCGCCCGCCCTTTAGCCGAGTTACTCAATAACCTGATCGCGCTTATCGCTTCATCATAGTTGTTCACCACATAATGGTTCATCAGCGGTTCCAAGTAGTTTTCAATGGCTACGCGATATTCCTCTTTGCAAAATAAAATATCGCTAAAGAGGGTCACGTTCTTCGCCCAATCCGCATTCTTTTTCAAAAAGCGAATAGATTCCGGGAAACCTTCCAAATTATCAACCATACTCTTCGTAAGGTTGTACTCGTTTTGCTTGGCATCCAGTTTACGGCTATCCGCGGTAATGCTTTCCTTAACCGTATTCAGTTCAGCATCAATCTCAATTAATTGCTCCTGTAATTTCTTATCAAAATCAAGCAGCGTTTGGTGCTCACTATTCAGCGTTTCGGTGCGTTCCTGCAACTCAGCAACCACCTCGTTAAAATGGGAGAGCTCCACCTCTTTATTGGTAGCATCCTCCATATTTCGCTGACTTTCCTGCTCCAAAGCCTGTTGCTGTATCTGCAATATTTCCAGGTCTTTTTCAGCTTTATAAACCTGGTTTTGCAACTTGTTATTATTGCTGGTCAGTTCATTCAATTCATTCCTCGCCGATCCCTGCTGACTTCTCAACTCATCTACCGTCTCCTTCAGATCCGCCAGTTGCGATTGTATCGTTTGCAGCGTTTCATCTTCCTGAAACTTCTCCTCTGATAAGCGCTTAATATTATATAGTACATGGTTTAACTGGTTACGGTCGCGTTCCAATTCCTCGCTAACCCTTGCTTCCTTATCCTGCTGAAACTTCAGTTGCTCATTTTTTATTTTCTTCTCACTCTCGTAAGTCCTTATTTTAGATACATACTCATTAGTAGCCTTTTGCTGGATCGACAGGTTTTTCTCCTTATTCAAACTATCCAGTTTATGCTGTTGTAATGATGCCTCAAGCGTGTCGATTTGTGCAGAGATCCCCGATTTCTCCACCTGCTGAACCTGCTCTTTCTCCTCGATCTTCGCCAGCGATTCACTGAAATGCGCTATCCTGAATGAAGCCAGCAAAATACTCAGTGATTTATATTGATCGCGGATGCGGTAATATCGCTCCGTTTTCTTCGCCTGATTTTCCAGCGTTTTAAGGTTCTTTTCTATCTCGAAAAGCAGATCCTCCACACGCTCCAAATCGGCCTCAGTATCTTTTAACTTATTGAAAGTCTGTTTTTTGCGGAGTTTGTATTTGGAGATGCCCGATGCCTCCTCAAATAAATTGCGGCGCGAACCTTCTTTATTAGTGATGATCTCGTCCACCATCCGCAGCTCAATAATCGCATAGGAATCAGAGCCAATACCTGTATCTAAAAACAAGTCGGTAATATCTTTTAAACGGCATTGCACATCATTCAAACGATATTCGCTGTCGCCGCTGCGGTACAATTTTCGGGTGATAGTAACCTGCGAAAACTCGACAGGCAAAATATTCTTAGTATTATCGAAAGTAAGGGAAACCTCGGCCAAATTTGCCGGCTTGCGACTTTTAGAACCGTTGAAAATGATGTTATCCATTTTCTCTGAGCGCAGCATCCGGGTGCTTTGCTCACCCAGTACCCAGCGGATGGAATCCACCACATTTGATTTACCGCAGCCATTAGGGCCAACAATAGCCGTAACACCCTCATTAAAATTAATGGTGATCTTATCGCCAAAGCTTTTAAACCCCTTGATTTCTAAACTGGTAAGCTGCATTTAAATTAATTCAGGACGCAAAAATTCCGACCTTCAAAGTAGCTATAAAAATTGTTTTCTGAAAATATTTATTGCACCAACCCTCAGCTAAAAAAGTCCGGCCCTCGCGCGATTTCCCCTCTTGAGAGGGGTGGAGGGGTGTGTTAGTCAATTCGATAATATTTATTTGAAAATAGTTTGTAGGTTAGTAAATATGAAAGAAGAAGATTTGAAAAATATTTTCTTACAAGAAAATTCAGAAGGCGTATTTACTCATAATGATTTAATAAATAATCAGAATACATTGAGGGGATACATTTTGTTTATGACGGTTCAAATAGAGCGGAAAATCGACAACTATTTATCAACTCATTTTTGTGCTTCGTCAAAAAAGAAGAATCAAATAAATGAACTTATCTTTTTTACTGAAAGAATAACATTGGATATGAAAAGGCAAGTATTTGTATCATTATTAAAAGCCAATGAATCACCTTTTTTGAAGGAAAACCCCGACTTCTTAAAAGTATTAGAAAATATAGTTCCTCATAGGAATATTTTTGCGCATTTAGAAACTTACTCGCTCCGTGAATTGTCATGGGACGATAGGAAAAAGCTGGTATTCAAAAAATATTCTAATGGGGAATTAAGGCCTAAAAGATATGAGCAGAAAGATATAAGTGATTTGCAAACTGATTTAATGTATATAGATTTTAGCCTTGATCTTATTCTACAAGAATTACCTCCTCTGATATAAGATGTTAATAGATAGAATACCCATAAAAGATAATCCCCCGCAAACAAACCCACCACCTTTCGCCTTTATCCATTAACAAACAATCACTTTATGAAAATTGCAGTATTTGGAGCCGGCGGACGTATAGGCAGCCGCATAGTTGATGAAGCGCTTCGCCGTGGCCATGATGTTACCGCCGCGGTTCGTCACCCCGAAAATTATACTAAAATACACGAACACCTAAAAGTTGCCAAAGCCGACCTATTCAACTCGCAGGATGTGGAAACTGCCGCCTTTAATCAGGATGCTGTGGTGTCCGCCTATAGTCCGACGGGCGGAGTGCCTACATCAACTATTGCCGAGGTTGCCACTCCGTTGATTAATGGTTTAAGGCAAGCACACGTTAAGCGTTTGATTGTTGTAGGCGGTGCAGGCAGCCTGGAAGTTGCACCCGGAGTGCAATTGGTTGATACACCCGATTTTCCCGAAGCCTATAAAGCGGTTTCATTGGCGCATCGCGAAGCCCTAAAGATCTACCAAAAAACAACCGACCTCGACTGGACCTTCGCCAGCCCATCCGCGGAAATTATGCCCGGCGAACGTACCGGAAAATTTCGCACAGCAAAAAATCAATTATTAACAGATGCGAATGGCAAAAGCCATATTTCCATGGAAGATTATGCGGTAGGAATAATTGATGAGATCGAAAATCCAATGCATATCAGGGAAGTGTTTACGATAGGCTATTAATTAGCCTAATGTCCTGTTGTTATTCCTGAAATGGAAATTATTCTTTTTTTGAATGGGCTTGTAGGTCTATCCCCAACCTCTGCGTTTTGACCATTTTCAAAAATGTGAATATTAAAATTTTTATCAATATAGAAAAACCGCCAAAAAGGGTCGGGGTCGATCTCTGTATCTAAGTAGATAGTTAAAACTTTCGCAGAAGCCAATTTTGGATTATATAAAATTAGATATCCGTAAAATTCCTGTTGAAAAGCTGCTGAACAATTACTTTGTGCTTCTTCTGAAAATTCCTTTTCAAAATCGTTATCGGGATAATTACAATAGTAGTAGCATTTATATTCATTGATATCAGGCAACCTGTATTGATATTTTGTTAATTTTAAATAGTCACTAAAAGGTTTACCGTTCTGACACGTGTCAACATCTATTCTGGAGACATTAAGGGATATTATCTCAATGGATTTTATCGGCGGAAGTTTGAAAATTTGATGCCTTGGAGTTGGGACTTTTGGCCATCTATTTAAAATTTGTGAATGATGAGCATAAAGCAAATTAATAAAATAAGCTTGAGCAGTGCGAAAAGTTGCTACAGATGGAACAAATCCAAAAGGTAGTTGTGTTATACTGGGACTTTTTAGATGATTTACTGTATCAACAGCCAAAACGGTTTTTACATTTTTTGAGTGAGTATTGCCATGAAATTTATTATTTCTATTGAAAGAGAAATAAGTTATACAAATCAATAATCCTGCAATTATCACCTTCATATTATCTTTATTAGGAAACTATTTTATAAAAGTTATAGGTTTATTTCCCCGCTCAAATAAGTAACCGCCTTGCCGCTCATCAACACCCTGTCGCCTTTTAGCTCGCACCAAAGTTCGCCTTTGCGGGCCGATAGCTGGTAGGCATGCAGTTTATTTTTACCCAATCTTTTCGCCCAATAAGGTATCAAATTACAATGTGCCGAACCCGTAACCGGATCCTCAGGAATACCTGCACCCGGTGCGAAAAACCTCGACACAAAATCAACGTCCTTACCCGGCGCGGTAACAATTACCCCAACCGTATCCATTTTTGATAAAGCGAAGAAGTCGGGCGATATATCCCTAATATCATCCTCAGATTCATATACAATAAAATAGTCCCTCGACCGCAATACTTCCACAGGTTTTTTATCACCCAAAGCCTCAATCAAACCCACCGGCGATTCAATAGGTATCGGTGGCCTCGACGGAAAGTCCATCGTATATTTATCGCCATCGCGTTTAACATGCAAAGTACCAGCCTTCACCGTTTCAAAGTGGATCTCATCGCTGCCATAAGCCAGCTCGGTAAATAAAATATGTGCCGATGCAAGGGTAGCATGCCCGCAAAGGTCAATCTCGTATTCAGGGGTAAACCATCTTAACTTGTAGCCGGTTTCTGTCTTTACAAAAAAAGCGGTTTCGGCCAGGTTGTTTTCAATGGCGATCTTTTGCATCACCTCATCAGGCAGCCATTCCGTTAGCGGACAAACAGCAGCAGGGTTGCCGCCAAAAAGTTTGCTGGTAAATGCATCAGCCTGAAATATTGGGATCCTCATGGTTTATATAATTTGATAGGCTAATATAGTGGAATAGCGTCAAGAATCAAGAGGCAAGAACCAAGATTAAAGAAAAAATTAACTGAAAACAAAAAGAGCCAAAACATAAGTCTTGGCTCTTGATTGTTAAATCTTGAATCTATCTTGCGTACCAGGTATTATTCTTCAGATCCGAATCTGGTAATTCATGGTTCGGGTCAAGAATAACTGATTTGATAGCCGATGTTGACGGATATTTAAATTTCCATACACCGCCACGCTGCCAAATGTTTACCGGCATGTGTAATGTTTCAACTGTACCGTTAGCTTGTGTTATCAGCAATTCAACAGGCATGGCTAACTTGTCTTTATTCACCAAAGTGATAATAGCGCCTTTTGTAGGGTCATCGTTAATATAAGTTACCGATTGAATAGCCTGATCCAATTTCCATGTAGTGAAGAACCACGGCTTAAAGAACCAATTCAGGTCTTCACCCGCTGCATCGTTCATCGCCCTGAAGAAATCATAAGGCAATGGGTGTTTAAAGGCCCAGTGTTTAATATACTCGTGGAAAGCATAATCAAACCTTTCAGGCCCTAATACCTCATTGCGTAGCATTACCAAACCCAATGCGGTTTTAGTGTAGTACTGGCCATAATCATTCAATCCAATAGCCTCAGGAGGCGTCATTAGCGGATCAGTACTGCGGCGGTAGCTGCGTAAAATTTTTTGTGCCATTTTAGCAGTGTCTTTATACTCGCCATTGTTAAAATGATCTGTAGCGTAGATGTTAATGAAAGTGTTGAATCCTTCATCCATCCACATATACTTACGCTCGTTAGTGCCAACAATCATCGGGAACCAGTTGTGGCCTATCTCGTGGGTAATATCACCCCAAAGTTGTTTGTTTTTTAAATTGCTCAAGCAAAAGATGATACCTGGGTATTCCATACCCAAAGCAACACCAGAAACGCTTGTGGCAGAATTCCATGGATATTCAAAATAAGCATTTGAATAAATTTCCATGCTGTTTTTCAAATATTCGGTAGAACGGCTCCATGAATCATTGCCGGCACTCTCAATAGGGTAAGCCGACATAGCAATACCTTTACGGCCTGATGGAAAATTAACCTTCGCGGCATCCCAAATAAACGCGGTTGAAGCTGCCCATGATATATCGCGGCTATTCTGCATTTTAAAGTGCCATGTTAAGTTACCATGCTGCGGATGTGTTGCCGATTGACCAACTTCTTCAGGTTTAATCAGCATAACTGTTTTGTCGCTGTTGCGTGCTTCGGCTAACCTGCTTTGTTGTGTAGCGGTAAGTACCTGCACGGCATTCTGCAAATCACCTGAACCAACAACGGTCATGTTTGCAGGGGCGGTGATGTAGTAATCAAAATCACCGTAATCACAGTAAAATTCGCCTAAGCCCATATAAGGTAAGGTGTTCCATCCTTCAACATCATCATAAACACACATACGTGGGTACCATTGGGCAATTTCGTAAACCCAGCCCTGGCTAAATTTCTTGCGGCCCATACGGTCGGCACCGTAATAAGGGATAGAGAAGTTATAATTTACCTTAACGCTAATTTTATCGCCTTTAGCACCAAGTGGTGTGTTTAAACGTACCTGCATACGCGCATCGGTAATAACCGGTGTAACTTTATAGCTGATACCTTTATAAGTAACCGTAACAGATTCAATATGGTAACCGCCGCGGCTAAAGCCACGCACATCAAAACGGTCGCCGCTTATTGGGGTAACCGCCGCGCCGCGAGAATCTGGTTTAAACAAATTCTGATCAAGCTGGAACCATAAATAGTCCAGTTTATCGGGGCTATTGTTGGTATAATCAACAGTTACATCACCGGTTATGGTGGTGTCCTGTTTGCCTTCATCTAAAGTAGCATGAATTAAGTAGTTAGCACGGTTTTGCCAGTAATTCTGACCAGGCTGCCCACTTGCCGAGCGTGTGTCGCCGGTTGTTGTAGGCCAAACAGTTGGGCCGAACACATCGTTGTGATCGTACTTAATAGAGTCTGGAGTAGTTTGTGCCGATGCACTCGCAGCTGTAAGGAACAACACGCAAGCACCCAGCAGGTGTTTTAGTTTAGTTTGCATATAGTCAATTAAAAGGCGCAAATTAACTAAAATAATTTTTTAATAAAGTGTTTGTTTTAAGGATGATACAAAAGGGCTGCTGCGGTATAATATTTTTTAATTTTTGAAGATGAATTTTGTATTTTTGAATATATGCAATCAATCGTGGTACATCCGGAAAATGCGGAACAGCTAAAAGCTGTAAAAGTGCAATTTTAGCCACAGCCCGTTGCTGTGCCTAAACACGTTTTAGAGGGTATACACCGAGGATTGGATCAGGCAAAAAGCGGACAAACAATCTCACTTCAAGAGTTTAAAGACAAGCATTTTACCAAAAAGCGAATCTTGAAATAAGGGTTACTCCTAAAGCTGAAGAAATATATCATATTGTATATGAATAACTTCTGGAACGATGGGGTGATAAGTTTGTAGTCAAATTTGAAGATAAGATCTCGAAGACATTTGAATTAATAGCTCAAACTCCTTTTGCTTATCCTATCTCAAAATAAAATAATGAAACAAGAAAATGTGTGTTGCACAAGAACTGTTCAATGTTCTATAAAGTAAGTGATAATTTTATAGAGGTTGTTTATTTTGGGGATAATCGCCAGGACCAAATAGGATCATAATTACCATCGCATCTCAAACTTTTACTATTCACAATTGCTTTTACATAATCGCGGCTTAATTATTGCATTTTAGCTGCCCATAAATAATATATGAATCATCTCACCAATTCTACTTCGCCATATTTGCTGCAGCACGCCAATAACCCTGTAAACTGGTATCCATGGGGGCCGGAGGCACTGCAAAAAGCAAAAGATGAAAATAAATTGATCATCGTAAGCATCGGCTACTCTGCCTGCCACTGGTGTCACGTAATGGAGCATGAAAGTTTCGAAGACGAAAGCGTGGCCGGTGTAATGAATCAATACTTCGTTTGTATTAAAGTAGACAGGGAAGAACGCCCGGATATCGACCAGATCTACATGAGCGCCGTGCAACTCATGAGCGGCAGGGGAGGCTGGCCACTAAATTGTATCTGCCTGCCCGATCAACGACCGATATATGGCGGTACTTATTTTAGAAAAAATGATTGGGCATCGCTGCTATTTAATCTGGCTGATTTCTTCAAACAAAAGCCAGTCGAAGCCGAAGAATACGCGGTAAAACTAACCGAAGGTATCCAAAACTTTGAAACCATCGGCTTTGTTAAAGAACAGGCGGAATACAGTAAAGAGGATTTACAATTAATTGTAACCAACTGGAAAAAATACTTAGATACTGAAGAGGGCGGCATGGGGTCATCACCTAAATTCCCAATGCCCAACAACTGGCAGTTCCTGATGCGGTATGCCTATTTAACAAATGATGTCGACATCGCCCAAAATGTAACGTTGACTTTAAAGAAGATGGCTTTCGGTGGAATTTACGATCACATCGGCGGCGGCTTCGCCCGTTATTCGGTTGATGGGCGCTGGCATGTACCGCATTTTGAAAAAATGCTGTATGATAACGCCCAGTTAATAAGCCTTTATTCCGAAGCTTATACCTGGAAAAGCTCGCAGTTATATAAACAGGTTGTTGATGAGATCATCAATTTTTCCATGCGCGAATTATCCTCATCTGATGGTGGTTTCTACAGCGCGCTTGATGCCGACAGCGAAGGCGTAGAAGGTAAATTTTACACCTTCACTAAAGCAGAAATTGAAACTATTTTGGGAGATGATACCGAACTTTTCTGTATCTACTACCACATCACCGAAGATGGTAATTGGGAAGAGGAGCAAACCAATGTACTCTTTAGGCAAGAAAAAGATCTGCAACTGGCCAATAAACTCGGCTTGCCATTGGAATTGATGATGGACAAGATTGAAGAAGGCCGCAAAAAAGTCTTCTATGCACGCAGCCACCGTATCCGCCCAGCCTTGGATAATAAAATATTAGCCTCTTGGAATGGCTTAATGCTCAAAGGCTTATGCGATGCCTATCGGTCCTTTAACGAGCATGATTATCTGGATATGGCCATGCGCAATGCCGATTTCATTGTGAATTACATGGTGAATGAAGAAGGCCGACTGTCGCGCACCTACAAAGGTGTTGATAACGATTCGATAGCTTTTCTGGATGATTACGCCAATGTGGTTGATGGTTTAATTGCCTTATATGAAGTTACCTTTGATGAACATTGGCTTGAACATGCCCGCGGCCTGGCTAATTATGCCATCGCTCATTTTTATGACCCCGCAAGCGGCATTTTCTATTTCACTGCCGATGGCGACGAACAACTGATCGCCCGCAAATCTGAAATTATGGATGGCGTAATCCCATCATCAAATTCCGTAATGGCACGCAGCCTTAAAAAATTGGGTTTGTTGTTTGATGATGAGGAGTATCATGAAATTTCAGCGCAGTTATTACGCAATGTAATGCCTCATATTGCTAAATACGGCTCATCTTATTCAAACTGGTGTATGCTATTGCTCGATGAAGTGTTTGGTACCTACGAAGTTGCCATTACCGGAGAAAATTATGAGGCGATGCGCATAGAAATCGAAAATAAATACATTCCTAACAAAATAATATTGGGAGGTAAAAAAGGAAGTTTACCTTTGTTGCAGGAAAAATTCACCAGCGAGACGCAAATTTTTATCTGTAAGGATAAAACCTGTAGCCTGCCCGTTTACAATTCCATTGACGCTGTAAAACAAATTAATTCCAAAATACTTTTATAAGAAATAGAATTCAGAATGAAAATTGAACCACAACACGTAGTCTCATTAACTTACGATTTGTATGTTGATCAGAATGGCGCAGAAACATTAGTTGAGAGCGCTACACAGGAGCAGCCTTTAACCTTTTTATACGGATCGGGCCAGATGCTGCCTAAGTTCGAAGAAAATTTAAGCACTTTATCAACCGGTGATAACTATGATTTTCACTTGTCGGCACAAGATGCATACGGGGAATATGACGATGAAGCGGTAGCTAATCTTCCAAAAGAAATGTTTAATGGTACTGATGTGCCCGAGATCGGCAGCATTTTGCCTTTGCAGGATAACAATGGCAACCGTTTCCAAGGACAGGTTGTTTCTGTTGCTGAAGATGCGGTTATTGTTGATCTTAACCACCCAATGGCAGGCCAGGAATTACATTTCAAAGGTAACATCCTTAATGTTCGCCCGGCAACACCAGAAGAATTATCACATGGCCACGCGCATGGCGCAGATGGGCATCACGCTCACTAATATTGAATCAATTTATGGTTTAGGACGAGAATGCTTTTCGTTCTGAACCATAATTAGTCAATATCCAATTCTCCTTCATCTGTTATCCGGCATTTCACAAATATTCTTGATAATACCGCTTTGTGGTTTATAGTTGCCGGCACAAAAAGTCTGTCATCCTCATCAATTAAATCAGTGCTGAATGTAGTTATACGTTCATCATCTTGCGATTTAATGTGCACTTTAAAATCAGCCAGCCTGCCACCGGGGCTAACTAAAATTTCCAGAACAGCTGTAAATTGCGACAGATCTGTGCCCATATAATCATCAGATAATCTGAACAATTTTAAATAAGGGATATAACCGTAATAAATGCCACCAGCTTTCATTGGCTTGGTTACCCTGTCCGAGTCCGTAATCTTATTATCAAAATCATACCTGATATGCGTCGCCGTAAGGGTATCATCAGCTATTTCCCAGGCGATGCTATTCCATTCATAATTAAAATTTTGTACCAAACGGCCATATTTATCATAAAAATGCCAAACACCAACTCTTTTATTATCAGCATAATTTCCGCTTGCCAACGCAACTCGGCGGCGGTATATAGCCTGGTATAAACCCTGTTTTATTTCCTTATTGCTCTTCAATACAAAAAACTGCTCAATAACCGATTGGGTTAGCCTGTTTTTCCTCATTACCGAATCTTGCGCCACGGCACGGTTTACAAAAAAATATATGGCAATAAGCAGTATTACTTTCTTCACTATATTATTAAATAATATTATTTGCAACAACTATTATGCTATCAGCTTAGGGGTTCGCAATAATACAATACATATTTTTAAATATATAACTATTATTATCAATAACTCATGGGCTTGTATATACTAATCTCCCAAAAACTATAAAGCGCGGATAGGGGTAACAGGCTTTAAAAGCGATCCCCCTCACCAATAGTCATTTGATATTTATAATACATTTATAAGCCTTTTTAGCTAACTATTGCTAAGCAATTACGTATAATAGTACAATTGTTTTAACTGATACACTTTTGCTTAAAATTAAACGTTAAA
>Ga0302197_10000217_pt1 | contig 57969 bp, 51 predicted proteins | sample II_Bog_N2_1_FD_193526 | JGI IMG/M metagenome (GOLD analysis project Ga0302197, IMG submission 193526) | Peat permafrost microbial communities from Stordalen Mire near Abisko, Sweden - II_Bog_N2_1 | ecosystem: Environmental > Terrestrial > Soil > Wetlands > Peat | place: Sweden: Abisko... | reverse complement strand
GTAAGTAACTATAAAACAGGGCTAAGCACAATGAATGGCTTACACGGAGTACTTGATATGTCTACCGGTAATTGGGATAAAATGGATATATTATCAAAAAAGAGAATCAACAATAACGCTTATTTAAATGGTGATGGAGTGTTGTGGTTTGGCAACGTATTTTCTATTCCATATTGCCAGCCCGGAGTTTTAAAAAACTACAGATACGATGTTTCATATCAGCAAAATGGATATTAATACAAAATAATGCAAACTAAAAAGGCTGTGAAATTCATAGCCTTTTTAGTTTACCAAAATTAACTAATTAATTATTAACCGGGTTATCGCCCTGATGCAAAGTGCCGTTTTTGTATAGTGTTGGGTCAACTTTTTTGGTATCGCCCTGGTAAACCCAAACTATGTTGCCTATGTATTTCACAAATGCATTGTTAATATCGGTTAGGGTAACTTTCTTAACATTATCAATCAGCGTTAATGAGCGTCTCCAATCATTAAATAATACTTCGCTTGCTACAATTGATCCAGCCTGCGCACCATTAGTTTCATTTTTATAGTAGAAACCGGTAAGGTAAGCTACTTTTTTATCAGCCAGTTCGGCTGCTGTAAATCCATTGCGTTTGGTGCTATCAACAAGCTTATCAAATACTGCTATGTATTTGTTAGGCTGAGTGGTTGATACCGAGAATTTAGCTACTGATATTGAACCCGGACTAAACCAGGCCTGCGGTGCATATGATAGTCCGTTATTGGTGCGAACATCAAGGAAATGCCTGTCGGCAAAAATACGCATCGCGATTTGGAAAGCGTAATAATCAGGTGCACTCACTTGCGGACCGCTGGTTACCCCCTCAACATAATTTGTTGCCAATTCTTTCGATTCCTCATTAAATGAATTATTGTATGCCCTAAAGAAAGACGCGTTCATGGTATAAGGCGCGCCTTTTTTAATGGTAGACAACAACCCTTTAACCTTACTTTCAATATCAGCCTGGTTTAAATCACCCACAATAACAATAAATAGGCGAGATTTGGTTAAAACCGAATTGTAATAAGCCTTAGTTTCAGCAGCAGTTAAACTACTGATAATTTCTGGCGTTCCTTGCGGCTCTTTGGCATAATCTCTTCCGGCAAATGCTACTTTGTTAGCCATTTTATCAATAGATGCATCCGGTTGTGATTCATTTGCACGCAGGTCATTTATTGCGTCCTGTTTAATTCGGGTAAATTCAGTTGTATCAAACTTTGGCTCAGTTATAGCTTCGGTGTATAGTTGCCAAACAGTATTAAAATCCGATTTTACACAACTCATAGAAATAGTCGCATAGTCTTTTCCGGTATTGCCGCTTATAGATGCGCTAACCTTATCCAATTCGTTTTTAAAGCTATTTTTATCATGCTTTGCGGTACCGCATTCGGTTAAAGCGCGCATGGCCATTGCTTCGATACCCATTTTACTGGCAGGATAGCTATCTATACCGCCCCTTATTACTGTTTGTATTTCAACAATATCGTTGCCGCTTGGCTGTACAATAACTTTTACGCCATCAACAGTTGTTTCATAGGCTTTTGTTTGCGCCATTGCCGGCTTTATGCTTCCTATTGCTGAAGCGATCAGCAAGGTGTATATATATTTCTTCATGTGTGATAAAGTTTAAATTATTGTGCCGCGAAAAACGAAGCAGCGTTAACTGTTTTATTCAATTCGGGATTAATGATGATACCGCCAACAAATGGTTTACCTACAACATAAGTATCCAAATATCTTTTGATGTCCTCACGCGTTACTTTTTGGTAATCGTCAGTATTATCAGTATAATAATTTAACGATGTACTTGCCCACGAATAGCTTAACTGACTTGGTAATGATGATGGCTTTTCTTTAGCATACTCATCATTACGCAATAATATGGCCTTGGCATCCTTTAACTGTTCATCGGTATAATAATCTGCCTGTCCCCACATATTGATCTGTTTGTTTAATTCATAATAGCATTCCTTAACCTTGTTTGGGTTTGGCACAACGCTTACTTCTATCGGGCCTGTATATCTGCTGGTATTATAATCAACACTTACGCTACTCGCCAAACCTTTATCAACTAAAGCTTGTTGTAATTTTGATGAATTTAAACCTACAATGGTTGAGAATACATCGGCAGCAATGGTTGATGCTGAATCAGTTTCGTAAGACGGGCCCTGCCATTCATACATTATAAATGGTACGCGGGCCAGGCTTGATTCTTTTACAAACAGATCTGTTTTTTCAATAGGCTTAAATTTCGGTATCGGGAATTTGGTTATCGGGTCGAAACCGCTGCTTTCCCAATCGCCAAATATTTTTTCGGCCATGGCAAAAGCTTGCTCGTGCTTAACATCACCACAAATAGTAAGTAAACTATTGTTAGGAAAATAGTATTTGTTTTTTATCACCATCATTTTTTCAGGTGTGGCAGTGTTGATGATCTCGTGGATACCTATTGGGTTTTTACGGGTAAACAGATCGCCCCAAACCTTTTTGTTGACGGCTATGTATAATTGCGAGAATGGGTTGCTCTCCATACGCTGAAATTCGCCATCAACTACTACCCGTTCCTTCTTCATGTCCTCAACACGGTATATCGGGAAACGTATGGCGGCGTTCAGGAATTTCAAGCCCTGGTAAAGGCTGTCGGTATCAAACGTAAAAAAATAATTAACACGTTCTGATCCTGTGGTGCCATTCCATATAGCGCCTAGTTCCTGCGTACGTTTTAAAAATTGTGCCTGGGTAGGATAATCCTTATTCGCTTTAAAAAACATGTGCTCAAATAAGTGCGAAAGTCCGTTATATACCGAATCTTCAGTAAACGATCCATTCTTCACTGCTATCTCTACGGTTGCCAGGGGCACTTTACTATTTTCTATTACAACTACTTGCAAGCCGTTTGGCAGCTTTTTGTAGTAATAGCCGGCGGGTAGCCGCAACTGGGCAAATGAACCGGCCGCAATAAACAGCAAAGCCATACTTAAGGTAATGCTTTTAATAAGTTTTGAGGTCATATAAATTAAGATTTAGTTTTAGTTCGATAAATATATCAGTAATTATTAAAAAGAGTATGTATTTAACATACATTAAGACTAATAAGACTTAGAAAATATTGGTGTGTTACAATTTAAAACAAAAAAAGGGGCAATCGCATGATGCGATTGCCCCTCAATATTGGTTAATATTATTTGTACTGAGTATCTAAAGTAATTGGCACACTTAACGCTTTTGATATGATGCAATTAGCTTTAGCGCCTTCGGCAATTTCTTTAAATTTATCCTCAGATACGCCATCGATAATAGAACCGACTAATGACAAATGGATACCGGTGATGCTTAATGCCTGCATATCTAAATCTAAAACCGCTTCGGTATTTAAATCGCCAGGGGTAAAACCGGCCTGGGTTAAAGCCGCGCCAACTGCCATAGTGAAGCAACCTGCGTGCGCAGCCGCAATCAGTTCTTCGGGGTTGGTACCTATGCCATCCTGAAAACGGGTTTTAAATGAATACTGAGTATTATTAAGTGTGGTACTTTGGGTGGTTATTTCGCCTTTACCATCCATTAAATTTCCACTCCAATGGGCTTTTGCTGTGCGTTTCATATTGTTTGTTTTTTAGTTGTTGTTGAGTAAAATTACTATTTTGTTTGATAGTTGTATATCAATAATATTGATGCTGTATAGATAACTCACCCATTTTCGCTCGCTTGACTTCTCTCTCTACGTCTTCGACGCAAAGCGTGAATTGCCCTTTATTTTTCCTTATGCCATTTGGCGCGCTCATATTGTACCGGCCATTTAATCTCGTGGTTAAGCACATGTGCCGCACGTAATGGAAAATATGGATCGCGCAGGAACTCCCTGGCAATAATTATCATATCAGCGTGACCATTCCGGATGATACTATCCGCCTGCAAAGGTTCGGTTATCATACCTACCGCGCCTGTTAATATATCAGCTTCTTTGCGCACCTGCTCCGAAAATGGTACCTGGTAACCCGGGCCAACCGGAATTTTAGCAGTAGCCACGTTACCGCCTGTTGAGCAATCTATCAAATCAACACCTTTAATTTTTAAAACTTTGGCCAATGCCGCAGAATCTTCGCCTGTCCAACCGCCTTCTGTCCAATCAGTAGCGGAAATCCTAACAAACAATGGCAAATCATCAGGCCAAACTTCCTGAACTGACGCGATAACCTCCAGTAATAATCGAATACGATTTTCAAATGAACCGCCATATTCGTCGGTACGTTTGTTGCTTATGGGCGAAAGAAATTCATGCAATAAATAACCGTGCGCGCCATGTAATTCTATCACTTTAAAACCTGCCTTAATTGCCCGTGCTGCTGCTGCTTTAAAATCAGCTTTCAATTTTTCAATGCCTGCTTTATCCAATTCTAATGGGGCGTCTTCGCTGTCGGTAAATGCAATTGCACTTGGGCCTACAGATTTCCATCCGCCGGGCTGGTCGGCTTTTATTTGCTTGCCGCCTTCCCAGGTAACTTCGTGACTTGCTTTACGACCAGCATGCGCTAGTTGCGTACCGGCTATAGCGCCATGGGCATGTATAAAATCTGTAATTTGCTTAAGTTTTTCAATATGCTCGTCTTTGTAAATCCCTAAATCAGAAGCTGTGATACGGCCTTCTGGGGATACAGCCGCAGCTTCAGTAATAATTAATCCGGCACCGCCAACCGCCCTGCTACCCAAGTGAACTAAATGCCAATCGTTAGCAAAACCATCTTCGCTGGAGTACTCACACATGGGCGATACCACAATGCGGTTTTTAAATTCGATGCTTTTTATTTTTAAAGGGGAAAACAAATGTGCCATATATTCTTTTTGTACAAATATGAAAAGTAACATCTACTGCAATCTCACCGCTTTGTAAAATACAATTTACACAGCCGGCTAAATTGATAAATGTTTAAACCCATATATTTGTTTTATACAACTACAATATGACAAACGAAAAAAACTATGTTGACCTGGCTATAAGTGATGGCACTGAAATGGCCGCTTACATTGCCTTGCCTGAAAATTTACAACCTAATACCCCAGCTATTATTTTAATACAGGAGGCTTTTGGTGTAAACCACCATATACGTAACGTAGCTAATCATTTTGCAAAGGATGGTTACGTGGTGATAGCTCCAGAGATATTTCATCGCACCGCACCCCAATATTATGAAGGCCCTTATGATAACTTTCAGGCGGTTATGCCGCATTACTCAGCGATAACTAACGAAGGCCTTGAAGCTGATCTTAAAGCCTGCTACGAATGGTTAACTAAACAAGGGAGTGTTGATACCGGCAGAGTATTTAGCATTGGGTATTGTTTAGGCGGCAGGGTAGCGTTTTTAGCGAACGCGGTATTGCCATTAAAAGCAGCAGTGTCATATTACGGCGGCGGTATCGAGCAGATTGCGGACAAAGCAAAAGACCTGCACGGCAGGCACTTATTCTTCTGGGGTGGAAAGGATGACCACATCCCTGATGAAGCTATCAACAAAACTTTGAAAGCTTTGGATGAAGCCGGTAAGGACTATATCAACGTAAAAATATCTTTTGTAGGCCATGCCTTTAGCTGCGACGAGAGGCCATCATACAATAAACAGGCATCGGATGATGCTTTAGCGCTTACTTTAGCTTTTATGAAAAACAGCTGAAGATAGAATCAAGATACAAGAATTAAGACATGAGGCTGAATATACCTATCTTGATTCTTGGCTCTTGATTCTAAACTTCTATATTTACTTAAGAACAACAAGCTGAATATGACATCGTACACCACCTTAATCATATTAAGCGGACTAGTAATATTTTCCTATCTGTTTGACCTGATTAGCGGGAAAACAAAAATACCTTCGGTTATTTTATTGATGTGCCTGGGCATTGGCATAAAACAGGTGCTGGATTATTTTAGCTTTACTGCGATAAATTTCACCAATATTTTACCTACGCTGGGCACGCTCGGGCTTGTGCTTATTGTTTTTGAGGGGGCGCTTGAACTGAGGTATAGTAAGGACAAAAACAGTATCATTAAAAAGTCGTTTTTTTCGGCATTAATTATTTTACTGGTCACCTCGGTGGTTATCACCTTAATTATCCAATACATAAGTGGCCAGGATTTTTACCGTTGCTTTATAAACTCAATTCCGTTTTGTGTTATCAGTTCAGCAGTGGCCATACCTGCGGCGGCTAACATGAGTAAGGAAAAAAAGGAGTTTATAGTTTATGAATCATCTTTTTCCGACATTCTTACGGTTGTATTATTCAACTTTATGGTGAATAATCGGCAAATCAGCTTTTCATCATTCACCAAACTTGGCGCTGAATTAGGTATAATTTCCGTGGTGGTGATTTGTTCCTGCCTGTTATTGCTTTACCTCATCGGCAGGCTGACACATCACGTAAAATCCTTCCTTGTAATATCCATTTTGATATTGGTTTATTCAATTGGGCAGCTATTTCACTTATCATCGCTAATTATTGTATTAGCATTGGGCTTATTCCTTAATAATGCCACCCAGATCAAACTCCCAATCTTCAGGAAATACTTTATCTACCCCAAATTAAGGTATGACATTAAGCAGCTATTCCAATTATCAGCAGAAAGCGCGTTTTTAATGCGGACATTTTTTTTCATCATGTTTGGTTATACGATGGATATTTACCAACTACAAAACTGGTCGGTTTTGATTTCGGGCGCTGCGATGTTAGTTGGCATATACCTAGTGCGGTTTCTTTACATCAAATTGGTATCAAAAACCGACCTGATGCCTGAGCTGGTATTGATACCACGCGGGTTAATAAGCGTGTTGTTGTTTTACAGCCTCCCTGCTGAACTAAAAATTAAAGGGATTGAAACAGGTTTACTTTTTGTGGTGATATTAGGCACCAGCTTGGTACTGAGTTTAGGTTTATTGGTTACAAAACGACAAGCGTTAAACACCAAACAGGGTAATACTAATTTTGAAACCTAGTTTGACTTTCTACTCAGATTAAGATAATCTAATGCTTCCGGAACATTAAAATAATGGAGCGCATTCAATATCACAATTACATCGCCCTCATTATCAATCAGGTAAAGTTTACCTGTTATTGGATTGATTTTAAACTTATTTATTGGGGTTTCAATAAACGTTTCCCTTCGGGTGATGATGTTTCTTAGTTTAATAGTGGTTTGAGTGAGCTCAACGTCATAAAATTCAAAAAACATCATCTTACCTAAGCTAATCAATAGATAGATCAATAACAAGGCGATAAATACCATTGTTACAATATCCCTGTTTGATGAGAAATTAATTTTCGATATAAATAGAAACGGCGCCACCAAACAGAACAAACCTAAAGTGAGTACAATAATTACTTTATAGTATTTAAGCCTTAATTTCATATGATTACTTACTCTGATCTATTTTCCCGCTTAACCAATAGCAATTCATCGTTATCTAAAGGCAAGTATGCATATTCGTAGCAAAAATGGTATCGTTTATCATTTTTGGTTTGGTAGGTACTGGTAAAATAATCAAAGTCAAACCCTTTAACCAGCATCTTTTCGCGAGTAGTTTTTGTTTTGCCGGATGGATTAAGCTCCTCCATAATACGGCGGTTACGGCGTAATATGTTGTTTATGTTGCGTATTAAATTATAACTGCTGCTGTTTAGCTGGTTATTATAATTATTGCGGCACATATCGTTACAAAACTTCTTATCTGCCCGGCCGTGTATTACTTCGCCGCAATCCAAACAGTGTTTTTCGGTATTCATAATGCTAATATAGGCAATTCATTATCCGCTTGCAAACGCTTGCAAATGGGAATTGTCGACTATAAGCATTTAGTAACCGACTAATTTTCGTCATCACCCACACCTTTGTATCAAGCAATAACAAACGATAAAATAAATAACCAGCAATATGAATACTTTAAGAAACAGCGTACGACTTGTAGGTAACCTGGGTATGGACCCTGATGTAAAAAACTTTGAGAACAATAAAAAATTAACCCGCCTATCTATAGCTATTAACGAGAGTTACAAAAACGATAAAGGCGAAAAAATAGTTGACACACAATGGCATTCATTGATATTTTGGGGTGCACAAGCCAAACTTGCCGAGGATTACTTGAAGAAAGGTGATGAAGTAGCTATTGAAGGTAAATTAGCAAGCCGCAATTATACCGACAAAGACGGCAACAAACGCTATGTAACTGAAATTGTGGTGAACGAGTTTTTAAAGATGAACAAGCAAGCATAAATATTCATACCTATCCTTATCTTTTTTATACCTATCCTTATCACAAACAGGGGAGCGCGTAAGCGTTCTTCTGTTTTTTACGTTGAGGGTATTACAAAACTTAACAACTCTTTATGAAGAGTTACAAAATTTATCCCGAGGTTTTAGTCAAGTAATTTCTTACCGCGTAAAACTAATGTTCTGATGATCATAAATACCGGAGCTGCTACCAGTAGTGCTTCGATAATAAATGTCTTGTCCATGGCTTCTAAATATTATATAAATTGCAATTGCTACGCATTAATATACCAAATATTATTCCTATTTTATGATATACGCCAACACAATAGCCTATGAACTTATTTATTTAGGCAATGAATAAAACACGTATACATTACTCCCCGAAAAGAGGATTATTGTACACATTGTGAGAAACAAAATACACACTAACAACGAATTTTATGGTCTATTTGATTCAAGATTTATTACTTAAGGGGTAGATAATGCTACCGGCAATACTTTTCCATTAAAAAACTGATGCCCTGTTAATGCAAAATCAGCAATATATTTACCCATTTCAAAAGCCATAACCGGCGACTGATAACCCGGGAAAGCTTTCTCAAGCATCTCTGTTTGTGCCGACCCCAATGCAAGGCAGTTTACTTTAACACCTTGCTCCATTAACTCCTGCGCCAAACACTCTGTAAGCGCATGTAAAGCGGCCTTGCTTGCCGAATAGGCAGATAGCCCCGGAAATTTAGCACTTCCCTGGTAGCCACCCATACTGCCAATATTTACAATATGAGATCCCGAAGGCATTAATGGTAAAACACCCTGTATCATGCGTACATGGCCTATGAAATTACTTTGCAGCATTTCCACAAAATCTGTTTCAAGTAATTGCGCAAATGGTTTGTTTATTAAAACACCCGCATTATTAATTAAGGCATCTACCCTGTTATCAAAATTAGTGGCAATAAATTGCTGCAAGCTGTCGTAATCATCATGCACAATATCAAAAGCAATGGCGTACAGGTTACATTCAGGATTTAGGTTACTGGCAATTTCCAATAAACGCTCCAATTTATCCTGCGAACGTGCAAGCGCGATCACTTTATGTTTACCCGATAATATTAACTCGACTACCGCTTCAAAGCCAACACCGCTGCTGGCACCTGTTATTATAATATTCATAAACCCGCCCCCTATTAAAGGAAGAATAATTTTTAATAATGCTAAAATATCAAATTTTGCTCAACCGGATGCTTTATTAAATACAATCCATCATTAATAAGTTTGGTAAATTCAGGCTCCTGAGCAGCTTTTTGCTCAAGAAATTGCCTGATCTCAACAGCTAATTGCGGCTCAACATTTTCATGATCTAATAGCTCCAATATTTCAAGCGCGCAAAGCCAGTCGTCATGATGATTAATTTGCAGTTTGCGCCAAACATTACCCAGAAATCCGTAGTCGCCACCGGTATGCCTGCGATTGCGCACCTGCTGATATAATTGATGCAGCTCGAGCGTACGGCCATCATACTCAACATGGTGCGTACCCGTTGCCGACTTATGCGGAACTTCAATAAATTCTTCCTTATCGGCAGCGCCACAAAAAACAGAAACTATTTTCTCTCCAATAGCCATATCATAAACACCCCATGACGGATCGAATAATAGATTGCCGTCTTTGTCTTTAACCGTACAATCAGTAAAAGCAATTAGTTGTACTTTTTTATTACTTGTTAAAATTGACTTTACAAGCCCGTTTACTGTTATCCCGCTTTCAAAATTCAAAACCGCCGTCTCATTTTCTTTTATGCCGATGGCGGATAGTTCCTCCGTCGAGAAATCCTCCAAAGCTTTTTGATACCCTTTAAGTTTTCCAACCGGCGAACTAAAACCATCTTTATGATAATCTTTACCATGGCCTTGCAGCTGCTTATTGTTTACTGATAATGCGCTTGCACCAGTTGTTTTTATAAAATAAGGTTCGTTATTTCCGTTTACTTTAAATTCAGCAACTATACCTGTAACCTGCAAGCCGGAGCTATAGACTGCTGTACAGATATTTTTACTATCGAGTGCTTTTTTTAGCCCACTTGCTCCGCCTACTCTAAATGCCATAGTATCGGCATATTGCTCAAGTACATCAATTAAATTTTGGAACGTTGGCGTTACAAATAAATGCGGCTGGGGCTTGGTAATATCGTAAGCGTATTTTATAGCATCAATCGTATACCAAAGCTTTTCAACATCAGGATTCATACAGCTCGCGCTTTCGCCAATAGACGATAGCAGGCCCGCTCCGTATATTTTCGGATTTTCTAAGGTACCTATCAGGCCGTATTCAACCGTCCACCAATGCAGGCGGCTTAGTAATGCCATTTCGGACGACTCCCCCATGTTTTCCTGTTGCCATACTACCAGTTCTTCCGCCTTTTTAAGTTCTTCTTCATCGGCATCAGGCATTTCTTTTAAAATAGATAACGCCCTGATCGCTTCGTAAAGATCAAAATCCTGTGCCGAGAACATGGCCTTAGCCCCTATTGAACCAAAATAGCTGAGGTATTGGTGATAATCATGATCTGCGATTATGGGCGCATGGCCGGCAGACTCATGGATAATATCAGGCGCGGGTGTATATTCAATGTGATTCAACTGGCGAATATCGGCCGCGATAACCAAAACACGGTAAGCCTGGTATTCCATAAAGGCGGCTGGAGGAATAAACCCGTCAACGGTAACAGCGCCCCAGCCTATTTTGGCAAGGGCATCGTTCATTTCCTGAAGATTAGGAATTTTCTCAATTGAAAGCCCGGCTTTAGTTAGCCCGGGAATGTATGGGTAGTAAGCTATATCCTTTAAATAACTGTAATTTTGGCGCATTACATATCGCCAAACGGCATGATCTACCGGGGTGTAATGATCATAGTTTTGCTCAACAATAAATTGTTTTAAATGCGCGGGCAATGCGGCAACTTGCGGGTTGCCAAAATCATTAAAAGAAGCCATCGGTCAGTCGGTTTATAAAAAGTGCAAATTAAGAAATTTGCTTTACTATTCCTTAATTTCTTCTGCTTTTGGCAGGCCTTCTTGCAAACGGCTCGGGCGTATCAGATAATAAATACCGCTTAAAGCGACCAATAATGATATTAAAAAGAATGAGATGCTAAGGTAAATGCCCAAGCTGGCGTCGATATGAAAGAAACCGGCTGATTTTTGAAAAACAAGCTCTCGTGCCCCCGCGCCGCCTATATTTATAGGCACTACTGCTGCAAGCGCCGAAACTAAAAATGCTAACAAGTATGGTGCAAATTTGCCGGTAAAATCCTGCCCTAAAAGTACCATAATGATGGTTAACACCTGAAAAGCCTGTACCACAATAGCTTTTGCATGCCCCTTGAAAAAATGTTTGCCAAATTCTTTAAAGAAAACCCTCACCACTACGTAATAAACAATACTGCCTACCACAAAAATGCTTGCGGGAATGGCAAAATTAATTGGTATTTGCGGAATGAATATTTTAAGACACACGATGATTAATCCAATAGCCCATAAACCGCTTAACCTATCGAACAATATCGCCCAGAATACTTTTTTAGCAGGTAATTTATAGGTTTTATTCAGGAGGTATATTTTATAGCCATCGCCACCGATACCGCCGGGAAGCAAGAAATTATAGAAGATACCCAAGAGATACAACCTGAAATTAAACTTTGCATCAAGTCGTAAGTTTATCGACTTAAAAAAACTTAACAACCGCCATGAAGATGCCACCATTGAAGCAAAATAAAACGCGACACCTGCAAGCATCCACCAATAATTGGCATGTACAAACCTGGCCTCTACTGAATCAAACGGCACTTTTTTAAATACATAGTATAAAAGCGCGGCGGTAATAACAATTTTTAATACGGTTTTGGTGATATTCCAAAGCGTTTGTTTCCAGGTTTTGGGCTTTATATCTTCCTCAACGCCTTCAACTATGGAGTCTTCGATGTGTGTCATGCTGGCGCAAAACTAAGTATTTTTTAATTGGGCATTTCACCAAAATTTCATGTTGAAAGTAATCCCCGGATATTCAAACAAAAAAGCGCACAGTTTTTTACTGAGCGCTTTTGATATAGTTAAGTTATAACTTAGGACATTACCAACTCGCCTAATGCTGCTGGTGAAAAGCCTTTTAATTCATCTGTGCGGCCTTCGTGTATTTTTTTAGGCCAGAAAGGATCAGCCAATATTGGGCGGCCAACACCTACCAGATCAAAATCACCGCGATCAAAACGCCTTAACAGTTCATCTAATGAGCTTGACTGTGAACTTTCGCCTGCAAAGGCCCCAAAGAAATCACCTGATAAACCTACTGAACCGACGGTTATGGTAGCTTTACCGCTTACCTTTTTAACCCAGCCTGCGAAGTTCAGATCAGCCCCTTCAAACTCAGGCTCCCAAAAACGGCGTTGTGAGCAATGGAAAATATCAACACCTGCATCAGCCAATGGATTGATCCATGCTTCCAACTCTTGTGGCGATTTGGCTAACTGATTGGTATAAGCAGCAGGCTTAAATTGTGATAAACGTATAATCACCGCGAAATCATCACCTACTCGCTTACGTACTTCTTTAATTACTTCTATGGCGAAGCGGCTGCGTTCGGGTAATGTTTTACCACCAAAAATATCAGTACGCTCATTAGTTCCTTCCCAAAAGAACTGGTCTATCAAATAACCGTGCGCGCCATGTATCTCCACACAATCAAAACCTAATGCTTTGGCATCGGCAGCGGCTTGGCCATATGCTTTTATGGTATCGGCGATATCACTTTCAGTCATGGTGTTACCATTGTTGAAACCCGGCCTGTTTAAACCTGATGGGCCTTCGAACGGTTGCGATGGCACCCAGCCTGAAGCGTGGTTATCCATAATACCCATGTGCCATATTTGCGGGCCCATTGCACCACCTTCTGCATGTACACCATCGATCACATTTTTCCAGCCTGCCAAAGCATCGACACCGTAAAAATGCGGGATATTGGCATCGTTTGATGAGGATACGCGGTTAATCACTGTTCCTTCTGAAAGGATCAGCCCGGCTTCGCCTTGTACACGTTTGCGGTAATATGCAGCAACATTAGCAGTAGGCACACCGTTTGGCGAGAATGAACGTGTCATCGGCGCCATTACTATACGGTTTTTTATATTTAATGATTTGAGGCTAAATGGCCTGAATAAGCTATCGGTATTCATAGTAGTATTTAATTAAATTTCTGATTGAATGATCTGGTTCAATAAAGCAAAGCCTTCTTCGTTACGCTGGTAGTAGGTCCACTGCCCTACCCTGTTTGATTTAACCAGGCCCGCACGTTGCAGCGTTGACAAATATTCGGATACAGTAGATTGGGTAAGCCCGGTTTTCAACTGTATCTGACCCACACAAACTCCATTGGCATAACCATTTACAGCTTGATCCGGAAAGTGAATTTCCGGTTCTTTAAGCCAGTTAAGTATTTGCAAACGCGACTTGTTTGATAGCGCTTTGAATATTTCTACCTGATCCATAGCACAAAGATATATCGAAATATCCCGATATGCCAATTATACGGTATGATATGACAGTTGGTTGATAAATAAAAACCCCTTAGAAATTAATCTAAAGGGCTTTCTTGTATTTTTTGTCATTTCGACCGGAGGGAGAAATCTTCTGCGATCAGCATTGTTCGCTTGGCAAGTTGTAGAAGATTTCTCCCTCCGGACTTAATGACAAGGGGGTGAATAAAACAATATTATTCTCCTTTATACTCATCATCAATAGCCACTTCCGGCTTTAAAACGTTGTGGTCTTTTTCAACAACTATAGTTTTTGAAACGCTGAAGTTTGCAGTTTGCCTGATATCGCGTGATGAAGCGCCTGCTTTTAGCACATAATTGCCAGCATCGGTTATCCATGCAGACGCATCGGTGTGGAATGATGCCAAATCAGCCGCATTTATTTTGAAAGTTAATATTTGCGATTCGCCCGGTTGTAATAAACGGGTTTTACCAAATGCTTTTAACTCTTGGGCAGGCTTGTCGATAGTTTTAGCTGGGGCGCTAATGTAAACTTGCACAACCTCTTTACCGGCAACTTTGCCTGTGTTTTTCACGGTAACTGTCGCGGTTAACAAGCCTGCAAATACAGGCGAGCTTATTTTTAGATTATTTATGGAGAAACTGGTGTATGATAAACCATAACCAAACGCATACATTGGTTTTACTTTGTAAGTATCATAGTAACGATAACCCACATAAATGCCTTCCTGATATACTACGTGATCGGGATTGCCTGCGGGTAAACCCGGAAAGTTTTTAGCTGAAGGCACATCTTCATATTTAACAGGGAAAGTGGTTGCCAATTTACCTGATGGATTAACTTTACCCGTTAATATATCGGCGATGGCGTTACCGGCTTCTTCGCCGGGCTGCCATGCTAACAGGATAGCATCGGCATCATTCTTCCAGCCATTCATATCAATTACGCCACCAATGTTTAACACTATTACAACTTTTTTGCCTTTAGCGTGGAAGCTATCAGCGATCTTTTTTATCTGTTCTTGTTCGCCTGGCGTAAGGTTATAATTAGTTTCCAGGTTACGGTCTGAACCTTCTCCTGCATTTCTGCCGATGGTGATCAATGCCAAATCGCTGTTCTCAGCTTTTTTATTGATAATTTGATCATCGGCCATCATTTCAGGCACAGGGCCTGGCCAGTGATGTTCAGCCCTTGCTATTGCCCATAATTTTTTGGTGGTATCATTAATGAAAGTGGAATAGCTGGTTTCTAAGTTATCATCCAAAGTATAACCAGCATTGCGTAAGCCTTTAGCTACTGAAATTACATAAGCTTTGTTTACATCGCCACTACCTGTACCACCTGCTATGGTAAAGTAAGATGCATTACCAAAAGCAGCAATTGATTTTATGTTTTTGCCGATAGGCAGCGTATGACCTTCATTTTTTAACAGGATCATACCCTCAGTAGCCGCTTTGCGGGATACGGTTGCATGCGCTTTTAAATCAGGTTTATCTGAATATGCATATTTTTTGAATGATGGCGATTTTAGGATGATGTTTAAAATATGCGCTACATTTTCATCTAACACTTTCATACTTAGTGAATCATGCTGAACAGCGCTCATTAAATCTTCAATCTGATCCGGGCGTCCCGGCATAATCAGGTCGTTACCTGCACGTTCTTCTGCTACGGCGCTGTATCCACCGCCCCAGTCCGTCATTACAAAACCCTTGAATTTCCATTCATCGCGCAAAACAGTTGTTATCAAATCGTATCTTTCAGCGGTATAAGTACCATTTAGTTTGTTGTATGATGACATAACTGTCCATGGTTGTGATTCTGTAATGGCAATGCGGAAATTTTTGAGATACAATTCCCTTAAAGCCCGTTGACTGATAATCGCGTTAACAGAATTACGATTTGTCTCCTGGTTATTGGCATCAAAGTGTTTAATAGATGTACCTACACCGTTTGATTGCACACCATTTATTAGGGCTGCTGCCATTTTACCTGCAACCAACGGATCTTCTGAATAATATTCAAAATTGCGCCCATTTAGCGGGTTACGGTGGATGTTTACACCGGGGGCTAATAAAATATCAATGCCGTATTCCTTCACTTCATTACCAAAGGCGCGACCTACCATTTCCACTACAGCTGGGTCCCAGGTTGAAGCTAATAAAGTTCCAACAGGAAAAGCGGTAGCAAAATAAGTATGAGTACTGTCGCCTTTACGATGAGGGTCAATTCTAACTCCGGCAGGACCATCACTCAATACCAATGACGGGATACCTAAGCGCGGAATAGCGGCGGTGTTGCCTGCAGCACCCGGAACTTTACGTTCTGTTTTACCGATCATGGGCGGTGGGGCTACATAACCGCTGCTAACACCGGCTTTCATTTTTGGTCTTGGGGCTTTACCTGAACCTACCACAAGTGTGCATTTCTCTTGCAGTGTCATGGCGGCAATAACTTCTTTTATGGAGTTTTTACCCAACTGGGGTACAGGTTTTGTTTGCGCTTTTACTGTGACGGAACTCGCAGTAAGCATAGCCAGCATTATACAGGCTGAATATTTTTTACGAAGGCTCATAAAGTAGGATTTTGTTGTGGATGTAAATATATAATTTTTAATAACCATTGCTTCATAATCAAACAATGTATTAAAAACATTACTTAATACATTATCTCAGCGAACTTGCTCTGATAACGCTTAGGACTTGTAGGGTATTAAACTTACAAATTGCAGGCATCAACCGTAAACTAAAACCTGTAATTTAGGGCGATAAAATATTTTGATGCAGGCATACTTATTAGGTATTGATATTGGCACCGGCAGCACTAAAGCGGTGGCTGTTAATCTGGAAGGAAAATCCGTTGGCAGTTCGCAGCATTATTACCCGGCGCATAGTCCGCAACCCGGTTATAGTGAGCAGGATCCGGAAATTATTTTTAAAGCTTTTGTGAATTGCATTACTGATGTAATGGCGACGATAGGAAACTCGCCTATAGCCATAAGTTTAAGCAGTGCCATGCATAGCGTTATCCCGATTGATGCAAACGGTGATGCATTGGCACCAATGATTACCTGGGCGGACTCTAGAAGTGAGGATATCGCGGAGCGGATAAAGAATTCAGAACAGGGCGCTGATATTTATAAAACATCGGGCACCCCGATACATGCCATGACGCCGCTTTGCAAGATCATCTGGATAAAGGAAAACCAGCCTGAATTATTTGCAACCAGCTATAAGTTTATTTCGATAAAGGAATATATATGGCATCGTTTATTCAATGTTTTTGAGGTGGATTATGCCATCGCTTCTGCAACGGGATTATTTGATATTATAAAACTTGACTGGAACCCTGTTGCCTATAATTTGGCGGGGATAACAAAAGATCAGCTTTCGACACCTGTAAATACTACCTATAAAAGAACAGATATAGATACCTCGATAGCTGAATTGTTAACTATTGATACCAGCACACAATTTGTTATTGGCGCCAGCGATGGTTGTTGTGCCAACCTGGGCAGTTATGTTACAGAGCCTGGCGTAGCATCGCTAACTATTGGCACAAGTGGCGCGGTGCGTATAACCAGCAAACAGCCGGTGTATAATTATAACAGCATGATATTTAACTATCTGCTGAATGAAAACACTTTTGTTTGCGGTGGGGCAATTAACAATGGCGGCATTGTATTGGATTGGCTATTGAAAACATTCTCGGGAAAAAGCTCGTTAGCGCAAACTGATTATGAATTGCTGTTCGAGGATATTGCAAATATCCCACCGGGTAGCGAAGGGTTAATATTCCTGCCATATTTATACGGCGAAAGGGCGCCTATCTGGGATACCAAAAGTTGTGGGGTATTCTTCAACATCAAACCGCAACATACACAAGTGCATTTTTTACGTGCCGGATTAGAAGGTATTTGTTTTGCTTTGAATAGTGTAATAGAATCACTTGAAAAATCATCATCTGCTATTGAGCGAATGCACATTAGCGGTGGCTTTATCAATTCACCTGTTTGGGTGCAGATATTGGCTGATATTACCCAAAAACAATTAATTGCCATTCAGCAGGAAGACGCATCGGCATTAGGAGCTATATTTTTGGCCGATGACGCGCTTGGGTTAAATAAATTCGTTAACCGACCGATATATAATGATACAGTAGGTATATTGCCTGATAAACATAACAAACAAATTTATACAGCGCTTTTTGCGGTGTATAAAAAATTATACCAGGATTTAAAGGAAACGATGCATTGGATGCATGAAAATACAGAATAATATCCTAAGAAAATTATCCTGTATTTACGCAGGCGATTTGACTAAACTTTCATTTATGGTATCCTGTATAACAGTAATCATATTGTTTACAGCTTTATCCAAAGTGAAATACTTTTTGAATGATTGCGTGGCTCTTTCACCCATTTCTATTTTTTTATCGGCAGTTAAACTCAGCCACTCTTTTAACATACTTTCTACGCCAATTAAATCATCATCTTCAATTATTCCTGCGCCACTCTTACTTATTTCAGGCCATATATTTACCTGGTTCGATATTAAAACGGGTTTTCCACAAGCCATTGCCTCAACCACGGCTATTCCAAAGTTCTCCTGATGACTTGGTAATACAAACGCTTCACAGCCATAAAATGCACCCCATTTACCATCACCGGTTAACATACCCGGAAAAAATATTTCATTTTTTAGTTCAGGATATTTTTCTACTTCGTGCAATATCTTTTCAGCAAAATCAGCATCCAAACCCGGTCCGGCTACTACCAATTTCGGTAATTGAGCATTGGTTTCTTTGGCAATTTGCTGTAAGTTTAAGTATGCTTTTATTAATAAATCAACGCCTTTTTTTAAGTCGATACGGCCAAGAAACAAAAAATAAGCCTCGTTTGTTAAACCTGGACAAGATTGGTTAAAAACATAGCTCATGTTTTGGTTAAATGCCGGTGGCGTATTAATACCATAACCTACATTGTATTCCTTTTTAGGATTGTATGATCTGAATGTTTCACGGGCCAGCATTAATTCTGTTTCAGAGGTAAATAATAACCCATCAGCGTCATTTATAACTTTTCTTTCAACTATTGCCCAATACATTATATTCCTTAAAGCTTTAAAACGCCGTTCTTTGGCCCGTTGAAAATAAGGGTCAAGCATGCCATGAGGCATAACAAAAATGCTTGGAAGTTTCTTTACACAATCACTTTTTTTAAGCTTGTGTATTACTTTCCATGCGGCATAGCTGTGAAACCCCCATAAGCCATTAATAATAACGGCGTCAAAGCGTACAATATTTTCGGTTAACCATGGTATTAGTTGTTTTGTATGGTTTAAAAAACCATAGCTCGGGCCGAGTGAATGAAAAGGAGTAACATCAGATTGCAAATAATCAACTCCAGGGGCATCTAAAGTAACTACTTCATTGGAAATAGATTGCTGTTCGGATATGGAGATAAAAGATTTTACAGCTTCAGCAACGCCGCCCATAGCAGGATTAAGAGAAGATGTTATATGTAGAATTTTCACTATTTAATAGGGGGGATATTTTACAAAAATATTTAATTATTAGTAACTTAATATAAATATTCTGTTATTAAATTACAATAAATATAATAACCGTGCTTTCTTTAAATGAAAGCAAATTTCACAAGTATTACTGCATGTTAAATTACATCTATTATTGAAGCATTGAAGGCTTATATCCAAAAAAGACTCTGATTTTAACAAAACGGCATTTTAAAAGGCGCTTATAATTTAACAAGGTCGTTTTTTAGTGTTGAAATAACTGGATTATTATTCATTTTCGAATAAAAAATCATATCTCTTTTAGGTATATTCATCAACAATTACCTTGCGGCTTTCTTTTCCCATACTGCCGGAATCATCATCGTTGAACTCCTGTTTTATATTTCCCATATTGCCAGTATACATTTCAATACGATTTACCATACCTTTCAAATTCTGATCAATTTTATTTAAATATGATATTACCTCTTCTGTACTTTGTTCAGAAAAATCGCATCATAATTGATTAGTACATGGCTTGCTTTAGCTGTATGCCCGGCTATCATGATAAGGTATTTAGTTTTGTATCAAAACTAAGGTACATTTTTTTAATCAAAATAAAAAAAATATAAATTCATAGTTAACCAGTCCTGTTAATTGCCAATAATTATTTAATGATAATATTGCGATTTTAAATCAATTATAATAAATTTATATTCAGGTAATTAATCCCAATCTAAACCATGCAAAGTATCCTCACTGAAAAGAAGTCAGATACCGCCTCAAAATCCATTGCTAGTCAAAATACAGGCAATGGTGGTAGTAAAATGGCGGCAGTACCCGCATTACAAAAGAAAGAGGTACCGGAAGAAGAATTGCCAGTACAATGCAAATTTACTATTCAGCAAAAAAGTGAGCCGTTACAAAAAGCAGGATTGCCCGAAGAAGATCTACTACAAAAAAAACCTTTTCAGCTAAAAAAAGATACTGTTCAAAGGGCGTCTACGCCCGAAAAAGAATTACCTGTACAAGGCAAATTTCAACACATTCAAAAAAAAGAGAATAAGACCGGCTTACCAGATAATTTAAAATCGGGTGTAGAAAGCTTATCGGGTTTTAGTATGGACGATGTAAAGGTACATTATAACTCATCGCAACCGGCTCAATTGAATGCACTGGCGTATGCGCAAGGCTCCGATATACATGTTGCACCCGGGCAGGAGCAGCATTTACCGCATGAAGCATGGCATGTAGCCCAACAAAAACAAGGCCGTGTACAACCTACTATTCAAATAAAAGCCGGTGTTGCTGTTAATGATGATCCTGGTTTGGAAAATGAGGCTGATGTGATGGGCGCGAAAGCTTTAAATCTTCATGGCGACATGAGCGCACAATTGATGTCGGATAGCTTAATTCATTCGGGCTTTGTTAGTGGCGATGCTATTCAACGCATGGCACTGCCTCTGGATGATCTGCAAAATCTTGGCCATAAGAGTAAAGATTTTTCGGAAGAAGACGCTAAGTCAGCTAGAATAATGACAGAAGCTGTTAGTAATAGAGTACATGCGACCGGAGAGAGCGTAGCCAGGCCACACCAGGTGATAGCTAAAAACAAAGCATGCGGCCTTGCAAAAATAGGACTTACTGAAGAACTTAGAATATTTGGACATGGACAAACTACCCGCTTAAGCGGAGATGTGGCTGTTCAAATAGCAGGCTATACGCCTGCAACATTAGCACAGCTTTTAATTAATATGGGTTTGCCTGTTAATTATCAAGGCGAAATTTATTTGTCGGGCTGCCTTACAGCCGTAGGGCCTAACCATGGATTTTTAGGTAGTTTTTATCAGATTATAAAGGATCATTGCGGAGGATGCCGGGTAAGAGGAAACCTTGGTAATTCCACCACTTTTCCAGATGGAACACAGGGTTTTTGGTGGTATAGCCATTAAATCATTAGACGATGATAACGGATATGCCGAATTACAAAAAGAACTGGCATACAAATTATTAAAAATTGATACTTGCGTTGTGGGCAGCATTGTAGTTAAACGTGGTTTTAGTACAACGTTATCTACTATTATTGACTTACTGACTAAAAACCCGTGTGATCAAGATGTGCCTCCTGTTTACAGTCGAATTCTATTTGTAATTAACCTGTGCTTTATATTTTTATTATTGGTGAGCGCTGGCATATTGTACTACAATGTTAAAAAATACAGTGAATCGTGGAAATGGCGGCAGCAATTAACTTACGTATTATTGGGTTTATTTATTGTTTGGAGTTTCTTTTTATTAATGTGGCTGTTCTTCTCGTCAAACTTCCCATATTTTGGGCCTAATCCCAAAAGTAAAACCGATTGCGTAACCGTGCCATTTATAATATTATATCTTGTTTTGGCAACAGGTATTGGCCTTGGTATTCTTACCTGGTGGCTGTACAGGTTAAATAACGAGGAGGATGTGCCTTAAAATGCAGTAATTTTCAGTGTTTTTTTATTAAAAATTGACGAAAAATGGGCTAAAAACGATGATTTTCGGGTCCATTTAAGCGCTTTTCAGGCATATTTGAGTCGAAATTTCGATCTAAAAATGCCCTTTTTAATACTTTTTCGGGCGTTTTTTTGTTAAAAAGTGCACCAAATGTATCAGATGTTTCACTTGCACGGTGGCACATTGCTAATCAATTTTCGGGCTTAAATTAAAAATCCGGGTTAAAGCTTATCTTAACTCCATATTCGCCTATACCAGGATGATCTAAATAATTAAACCTCTTTATCAGATCGACGCGTATAATTTTATAGATATTGCCTATCCCTACCCCACCTTCAATATAAGGCACATTACCTAACGCGTAAGTCCCATTTGTACCATTACCGCCTACCGGAAACTTGTACAAACCTGAAGAATAGGCCGGATTATTTTCATTACGCAAGCCCCCATATAAAACCTTGAATGAGAAATATTCGCGCCATTTGAGGTGATCTATCAAAGGTATTTTATTCAGAAAGAAGCCATTAAAGCTTTGTGTAAAATTTAACCCCACGTAGTGATCGCTTACAAATTCCAGGTAGCCCATTTGGTTGTAAGCATTCGGATCATACGCAATTGATCTGTTTGCCGGGCTTATATCCAGTAATGGAAATGGGACTTTTCCGGTGATGAGCCCACCCAAAACGGCAACATCCGAATAACCTAATTGGGAAAAATAAAACCGTTTAGTAATGTTCGTAGTAATGTTGTTATAGTTATAAGAACCACCCAAAAATCCGGCAATGCCATGATTAATCTGTAACGCAATGATTGGATATTTACTGTAAATACTAAACCGAACCATACTCCCCTGTATAATTTGCTCATGAGGAGCGTAGCGCAACCCCAAATCAACTTCGCTGGTTGTTAAGTTATGTACAATGGTATGGTCAGCATCGTTAAGCTGATATAATAATGTACCGGCGGCCTGTTGGTTCCAATTTTCAAAGCCTAAGTTATACGAAAAATGGTTTTCAAAATCCTTAACATAAACCAAATTGAAAATTTTGTTATACAACCAATAATCATTTTTACCGGTGGAAAAAGATGTAAGTGTGGCTTGCGTATTCACCGCGGCAAGATCTTCTCCGGGTAAACTAACATCATAAAGATACCCTATCTTAAAATAATCATTCGGGAAACGGTATGGGGCAGTTTTATTTAATGAGAAATAGGTATTTAAGTCATATTTGGCGGTTGCGTCCTTTGTTCCATAAGCTGTATAACCATCTAAGTAAACAGTTTTGTTAAATTCAGGTGTAGTTCTGGCACCTGCTTGAAAGCGAATGCCTTCTTGATTGTTAAATGCAAATGTTGAACCTAGCTGCCCTATTTGCACCGGCCCAAGATCAGCAAACCCATTAGTAATCGTAGATGCTATCCAGGTTGCCCTTTTGAACGATCGCATATTTTCAAGCTTGTTAATATGAGTGTAGATGAGCCCCTGTTGTTTACTTAGTGTATCTGTGCGATGATGCAACCAAAAGGTAGTATCCGGTTGATTTACGTTATCGGCAATTTGCAGATCCTTCCCTTTATAAAACTCATTAGAAAGTGGTGAGTTTAATTTATAATTAGATCGAAAAACTGTTCTTTCACCTATAACACCAAGTCCCCTGTCTTTAAAAATACCAAAGTCGGCCTTTACATCACTCTTGTTCAGGTAATAGCGCCCGTCATTATGTTTCTGAAAATCCAACACAATTTTCAGGCTGCGCATAAAGTTGATATTGATCTGTCTATTTACATCTAATTCGCATGATTTAACCGCGTACCTTCCATCCATTGTAACCAATAGTTTGCCTTCAAATAAAAGGTCGCCTTTATTTCGTGGTGTAAAATTCACTTCTATAAATTTCTCATTTCCTATTTTGATCGTATCAGCTATAAAAAATTTATAAAAATCAGGCGCGTGATTGGCTATCGGGCTCAGGAACTGGTTGGTGATGATGAAAATATTATTCTCGTAGATATCAATATTATCGCCGTATATCCGGTTGATATAAATATTGACCCCCACCGTATCCACAAATTTTATAATGTTGAGCTCTTTTTGAGCCTGTAAAACCTTAATTGATTTTGAAGGCTTTTTGCGAAAGTAATTTTCAGATAGCTTTTCGCTAAAAAACACAGGTAACGAAGTTTGGATTTCGCCATTGATAACCTCTGTGGTATCTAACATGAATTTATATTTACTAAAGAAACTACTGTTTATAAATTCGGGGGATAAATGAAAAAATGAAAGGCCGATGCGTTCATACTGGTCATATTGCAAATAATCGGCGCTCTGCATCCGGTTAATATTTTTGTGATCAATAATTTCCTGTATAAGCTCAACGGCAGGGTTACCTTTATTACGATATTTTTTCCGTTTACCAGCGGAAATTCTAACTTCCTGAAGTTGCCGCTGTGATGATTTTAGATGTATTTGTAATTCATTAACCCGATTGGGCCGTATTTCTCTACTTAACGATTGTGCCCCCATAAACGAAAAGGAAACTCGTTTATATGATCCGCGCGCACTTAAAAAGAACTTACCCTGGCTATCGGAGATTGTAGAATAGCTGCTACCGGTAAAAGCAACATTTACATTCGGGATTGGTTGGCCGGTTAACGCGTTAGTTATTCGGCCATTAACCGTAGTAGTAGTATCTAAAACAGGACTATGACTTTTCTTAATCGTATCCAGTACCTTTAAACTACTTTTTATTTGCTTTAGGCTGTCAGTACCCTGAGCTGACGCATTTAAAGAAAAAATCAGCAAACAAAAAAAGAACCACTTTACTATGAGGGTACTATTTTTAAAGCTTAAGGGTAGAAGTGTTTTATGCCACCAAGTAGTGACTTCGTTCTTAATGTAATCCCAATAAATAAGCACCAAACTGATTTAATAATTTAAATTTAAACCGAACCAAAGCAAAGTAAATATCTCTATAAAAAATGGGTTTAAATTGAAAAGTATTTTTCTAATATAGCGATCAATTCTGTATTGTTTCTGAACTTTGATATTATTGCTAATAAAACCAGACATAAATCAACCGGTTTATTGAGTAAAGCAGCGCTTTATTTCCTTTTAACCCCAAACTTCGTAAACGATATAAATCACAAACTCTGTCATAAATTTAAGGGGGCAATCGCAATAGACGATTTGCGGATGGCTTTTCTGGCCCTTTTCAAAACCTTATAAGGCAGGTAATATTTTTCATAAAACTGTTTTTTTCCATCCTTGTAATCGCTGACCGCACCTAACCAGCTCATCATCTTAATGTAATACCAGGCAAAGTCAATCTGAAAAGGTTTAAATCCGCTCCTGGCACTTTTAGGAAATAGATGGTGGTTGTTATGCCATTCTCCGGCTACAATCCCCGGCCATATTTGGTTGATAGATTTATCTTTATGGTTATAATCCGTTTTCAAATTCTGTTTATCCTTTCCTTTGGCATGCCCTTCATAGTTGAAAGTACGTACACCCACCGCCCAAAAACCTGCCGCTCCAAAAAGGCTCACCGCTAAGGCATTTCCGCCTAACAAGTAAAATACCAAATACCAAAATGCCCAGTTCAATACCCAGGAAAGCATGGACCGCCAGGGGTTTACATACGAGCCCCAGCGCTGATACTGCACATAAGTATTGGCTTTGACCCCAGTATGCTGCATCAGGTGTTTTACCCGGTTATAGGCGGATTCATCCAGATCTTTGGCAATAGGCTGGTGATTAACATCCGCTAAAAAGCAGTATAGAAAACCGGCCTGCGCATTATAGGGATCGCCCGGCTGATCGGACTTGGAATGGTGGACATGGTGCGAGATTACATAAATCTCTTCCGGTATCACACTAATCGTTAGGTTCTGCGTAACAAACCGCCAAAACTTATTACGAAAAGTATAAGCGCCATGTGTACAATAACGGTGGTGCCAGATGGTGCCATGCGTGCCCATAATGATCATGCCATAAACAAAAGCGGCCAAAAAAGTCCACCAATTCAGGAAGAAGATCAAGAACAAAACAAAAAACGGTGCCAGGCACAGCACCTTCAACCAGCTAAAAAAGGGAAGCCAATTCTTCCGTGTCTTAAAAACATTTAACCTGCTGAAAAATTCGGATAAGATTTGGTTAATGGTTGGCTTTATTAACGCTCCGTTTTCATCCTTCCATCCGTAGGAAGGGGGTTGGAGCACATGATCTAAAAATGGCATCTGCTAAAATTTAATTTTGTTTTTTATCGCCTTTCTCTTTCCAAGTTGTAAGCGATGAGGTATTGTAGTGCATCAAGCTGCACCGTTTTGATGTTTATTTCAGGGCCAGGCGACTGTTTCAGTTTTTCTTTAACAAGGGTAAACATGGCCAAAATATTTTCCTGGGCAGCCATCACAAATACAGTGGGATGATATTTCTTTTCAATAGCCGCCTTATCAGCCATAGAGACTAGGCTGAGCTGCCATTTTTCATCAGGCTTAAAACCGTTCTCTAACGCGGCATTTCCCAGTTCGTAAACATATTCTTTGGCTTTATATTCTATATTTTGGTTATTCATCTTAATAAGCTTTTCTCAGTTTAATAATCCGCATCCAATGCATCAGTTTCATAACCGGGTAAACCGGGTCGATCTCGAACCAGCGTTTGCCAAAATTGGCACTGTTGGGATGGTGGTGATGGTTATTCTGGAACAATTCCCCCAGCATCAGAAAATCAAAAGGCGTAGTATTCTTGGATTTGTCTTTGTTGTCAAAATTGGTGTAACCGTACTTGTGCCCGCACCAATTGACGATAGCGCCATGAACAGGCCCCATCAGATAATGGATGGGCAATAGGAGGAACAGCCACCAATGGGTTGCAAACGCGATATAAAAACAAGTGTAAGCAATGGCAAAAATAATCCGGGAAAGCAATGATGAACCCATTCGGTCAATGAGCGGCCATTCCGGGTAATAACCATTAAAACGTGCTTCCGGATTCTTTGTTCGTTGCAGGTGGTCGCCAAACGTTTTTAAAGTAGCGTTTACCATTTGAAATATATCCGTAAAAAAATGCGGCGAATGCGGGTCCTTCTCGGTATCGCTATAAGCATGATGCTCGCGGTGCATAGTTGCATAGGCCCGTGGATTTAAAAACGAGGCTCCTTCAAAAAAGTAAGCCATTAAATAAAATACGCGCTCCCAGGCTTTACTTGTTGTAAACATGCGATGAGAAGCGTAGCGGTGCTGGAAGAAGGTTTGAAAGAACAAAGACAGGAACCAGTGGGCAATAAAGAAAATGAAAATGATCAGCATAAAAATTAAATTAAACATACGTATAACAAGCATGGCCTGCTTTTTAGAGCGGACATGAAGATATTAGATAGAAACAGAGAGGGTATGGTTCACTGTGGCCTGGATTTGCCTGATGAGTTTTGCGCGATGATTTGCAGCGTTATTTCCAACAGTAATGTTTTTGCTTTAATCAAAAACAGCAGGTGCTTTTTTACGTCCCGAGGACCGATACTATATTAACTATTAATTACACAAAATGTTTTCCTGTAATTTTAAATTTGCCTATTATATAGTAACAATTTTAAGAATTAACTGTGTAGCTATGGTTTTGTATTGGTTTGGCCTTTTTTGTGAAGCAATAAATAAACCTAAACCGTGTCTCGAAGTATACCCATGCCTCAAACCGCCTGTCCTGAAAAACCGGTCAAACCCTATATTCAGATTATCTGCGTTATGTCTAATCCCGAAATTATGTACAGAGAATTTGATTTATTTTCAATGCTGAACTGACTATTACCCTATCGGCTTTAGGCGAATATTTGATGGCATTGGACAGCATATTTATACAGGAAGACTCAAATTTATCACACTTTCCGCACTACTCAGGCAACTGATCTTTAATCTTTTGAAGGAGATCGTATATATCAAATGGTTTTGCTACGAAATCATTAGGTGCACCTTCTTCCAGCAAAGAATTACCAAGATCATGCGTCCCGGAAATAAGGATTACGGGTAAGCAATTTGTTTCTTCTGTATTTTTTATACGCTTACAAATAACCCTGCCATCCATCCCTCCAAGCATCACATCCATTAGCAGTAATTCGGGATTAAATTCCTTTATCGCTTCAAATACAGTTTCGCCATTTAATAAAGTTTGAACTTCATATCCATTTTCCCTCAATAAAAAAGAAACGATATCCAGTATATCCTCATCGTCGTCAAGAATTAGTATTTTTTTGTTCATCTTGATATTTTCATTATTTCGCCTGATGTGATGCTACAAATATTATAAGCGGTGTATTTTATTCCGGCGAATCACTTGTAGTTGCTTTATCGTCAGCAAGCAGGATGGCCCTTATGCGGTCGATATGCACTTGTGATAGCCTTGCCCGCTCACCGGCCAAGCGAGAAGTAGCCCCTTTTTGTTCATGGGAGGCCGTTATAAGCAAGTTTTTTCTTTCTTCAAACATTCGCAGTGCTATCCACATGGTTTCTTCTATTTTTTCCGTTTGGGCTGCAAGCAAGGACGCAGAGGTGTAAGCATGGCCGGTATGACAACGGTAACGAACCATAGGTCCTTTATCCATTTTCCATAAAACGCCTCCACACCCCGGACAATTAAAAGGGACCTGTTCACCCAAGGAATTAACAGATGCGAGGTCGCTTAAAACCCGTTCAGCAATTTTAGCCTCTCTTCTAAGATCTTCCGGTATCGCTTTTTGTCTTGCTGGTATTTTGGCCATCAGCATGGCAAGAATGCCTCCCATTTCGGCTATAGGCACACAATAATCCACTTTTACCTGATTCAACGCATTTTTGGGCATATCGGGATACTCTGCCTCGTTGGGGTCCTGAATAATACAGGTGCCTCCGCATCTTTGGATGGCTATTAACCCAGCGGTTCCATCATCCAAATAGCCTGTCAATATTATTCCGGTTACCCTGTTCCCAAACGCAACAGCAGCAGAACGAAAAAGCGGATCAATTCCGGGACGTGAGCGATTTTCCTGGGCACCTTTTGTGACATGCAGCAGCCCGCTTTCTTCTATCATCAGGTGATGATCAGACGGTGCAAGATAAACATACCCGGCTTTAACCGGCTTACCATGTACAGCGTGCACGCATTTTAACTTTCCATATTTATTTAATGCATTCAAAAGCACATCGCCCGTAGCATCCGGCGAAATGTGCATCACAATTAATACAGGGGCAGAAAATTCTTTTGGCAATTGCTGAATTAATGTGGTAAGGGCACCCAGGCCTCCGGCAGAAGCACCTATAACGACAATTTGGCCTGTTTTATGGTTGAAACTTCCGTTTGTTGCTTTCTTCATTTATTGTTAACACCAATGTGTCGTAAAAGTTCCTGCAACATACAATTAGCCGACATCCAATATATGTTATGACCATAGTTGAAAGTTGAAAGCTAAAAATTGAAGAATTAAAGCTTTTTCAATAAATCAACGCCATTATTTTTTGGTAATATCCTGAATGATTCCAAACAGACGCTCACACTCACCATTTCGAAATTCGGAATAACCTACAACTCTAATAACTTTTAAATTACCTTTATAGGTTATTATTTCTGCCTTTAAATCAAATGATTTCCCTAAGTTGATGGCATCTGCGAAAGCTTGCTCAACTACTTTTTTATTTTTACCAGGCTTATAAAATTCAAGAGCAAATTCAGAACACTCTTTGTAATTTTTGGGAACCTCGAGAATATCTCTCATCACTTGGTCCCACGTAACTGTGTTGTTTTTAAAGTTCTTTTTCCAAACCCCTATTTTAATCAGTTCATTTGCCTTATTTAAGATTTCCAAAACCTCATGATTCTCTTCTTCCTTAATTTTTAAAGATGTAATGTCTTCGGTAAAAATTAAAATACCACCTATTTTTCCTTCATGAGTTCTCCATGGGCGCACATCCCATCTCAACCAAATTCTCGATCCATTTTCGCGCTCAAAAAAAACTTCCTCTCCATTATTCGCTTTCCCATTTAAGGCGGCCTGATGGATTTTTATTAATTTATCTTCTATTTTTGAAAAAATATGGTAAAAGCCAAAACCAATTAATGGTTTACCCACTAATTGGTAATCATCCACAAACTTTTGTGAGACAGCTTTAAATACTAGTTGATTATCAAGCATGGCAATAGCAAATGGCGCCTGCGCAATAAATGTTTTATACCGATCATCATTTACCTTATTAATTTCTTCAACAAGCTCATGACTGGATTTTTCATTTGTATATTTTTTATAACAAATTAAAAAATTTGAAGTATTGGTAAAATTTAAAAGTACCGAAATTTGTTTTTTACTGCATTTCTTCTCGTTCAAGTAAGAATGCGCCAATTCCATTTGAAGAAAACGATAGTAAGCAAAAACACTTCTGTTATATCGGGCTTTAAAATCTTTCTTAAGTTTCGATTCAGAAATAAAATAGTTTTTTGCCAATGCTGAAATTCCCGGGAAACCGGTAAACAGGTTTTGCTGAAGTGCCTTTCTAACATCTTCAATTGGGTCATTATGAATTATAAATTTACCCGTCGGAATGCTCAACTCCTCGTTGTAAACTTTATTTGTTTGATTTAGGTTAGATATGTCGGCAATATGAACATAAAAGCCATTCACTTCCCCGTTTTGAAAATCAGGACAATAGGTGACTATTGAATTTTTAATTTCCCCATTATACCTTTTTATCTGTTTCTCAAAAACTTGTACCTTACCCTCAAAAACATTTTTTATATGAGGCAAATTTTGCTCATATAACGGGCCTAGTAATTCTTCAAGGCTCATCTTACCGATCATATCCAATGGGTCTATACCAAACCAATCTTTATATGCGTCGCTTGCAAACCTGCAAATAAGATCTTTATCCCAATACCCTAATATGGCATTTGTGTGCCTAGTTACATCAAAACCTAATTCAAAAAACTTCCTATTAATATCTAATGACATAATGAAAACGTTCAAAAGGTTTTTAAAATTACAAAAATAGCACAGTATAAAACTATTTTAAATCAAGGCACAAATTGGGTATTCTTATTTTTCTTTAAAGATATTTCAAAAATATTTGAAACTTCCGGTTAATTGGTCAAAGTATATTTTAGCATATTTACTATTATAAATATGCTGAAGAACTAACAAGCTACAATATCTACCGCCACGTTTTATCCATTCAATTATTTAGTATCACGGATAAAACAATTCACTAATCAATTGCAAATAAGCAACCCCAATATCAGGTGTTTTTTTGGAAAACACAAAAAACCACTTGTTGTTTTTATACCTAAAAGGCTTTGCTACCATTAAAGGATTGGAAAATCCTATTCCGCAATACGATGCAAAATTTAACCATATGGGTTTGGTTATTATACCAAACGCTCCATACTAATAAAACATATGGGCGGTAACTAATCTAAGCGTGTAATACAATTTTTCTTCACGTTTCAAACATTCCATATTTGTCGATTTATTTAAATTCTTAACACTTAACTAATCAATTGTAAGGTAATTGTGTGTGAAGCAATGTGTGTAGTAAAGTGTGCCAAGTTTGTAGGGTACAATAAGAAGATGTTAGTGTTGATTGGATATAGATTTGTAATTAACAAATGCATTAAAATGAAGAAGCTGGTTTTACCTCTTTTAATATTTTCGATTTCTATTATTGGTTGTAAGAAAACAGTGACTGTTAGCTACCCTATCGGAAATATTACATCACCCGAGTATATTGATAGTTTACTATTTGTAACTAAAAACAACTATCAAATAACTACTAGTCAGCCTGCAACGTTTTCTTCCACAGATACACACATTAAATTAACCAGTACTGGATTAATTCAACGGCTAACATCATCAGAAGTAGTACCCATTTTAATAAAGTGGAACAATAAGAATATTACACCAACCACTATATACGCGTTAGGCGCTACCGACAATAATCAAGACTACCCTTTTACCAAATATCAGGGTTTGCTGGCTACAGATCCTTTTGCATCTTATTTGCAGGGGTGGAAAACATTACATTTATTACCCGTAGCCGGAGAAACGTATACTATAGTTTTAAGGCATGCCGACGCCAGTTACGGAACTGATTGGAGTAATGCTTATACATATGCGGGGCCGCCAAATTGGTGGAAATCCACAGATACGCTTTTAGCCAGACAATTAAATCCGCAAGGCATAGAACGGGCAACTGAACTGGGGCAAATCTTTAAAGATTTAAAATATCCTATCAAAAGAATTATAACCAGCGAATTTCAGAGATCGATCCAAACCGCCCAATTGATGAATGTAGGACCTATAAATTCCGAAGATGGCCGTATAAACAACCTGGCTTATAATGTTTACCCGCCTGGAATTTTTTTAGGTCTTGTCGCGATTTTAGAAGAACAACCAGTTGATGGACAGATGACACTAATAATTACACATCACCCGGTTAATGAATTGGTAAGATATCCTGAATATAGTTCTTTTCCGCCGGTTTCGCCATACAACTGGACGGCTGCATACATCTTAAAAATGGCACCGGATAAATCATTTACATTTGAAGGTGCGGTTTCCTGGGGAATGTTTAAATACTGGCGAGACTTGAAAATATCTCAGAAATAATTAGGCGACATGGAGATAACATCTGATGAAATCGAAGATATTCTAAAAATAAACAGTTCGCCTGAAAATATTAAGGCACAATTAAAACAACTATTCGCAGGTGCAAAAAAAAATTATAGTTTCTCTTATTCTGAAAACTACAAACCTAATGATAATTGCTCAACGAGTATGTCCGTAAGGGGGGTTGTTACCATTTTTATTGAACAAGACCATGAGGATAGAATTATTTATTACGGGCCCTGGCGCTGTCAATAGCTCAAAGTTGTGAAAAAAAACGTGCTAAAATTGTGCAGTTACAAGTAGCTAATAACTTTTTATATGATATAACTTAGTTATTGTATTTCATATCATATGAATAAGCGGATCAATGGTTCTAGTAAATCACCTCGCAGTATTATAAATCCTAAACTTAAACTTTGGTGGGGTTTACAATTAATAATTATCGTATTAGCTTTATGCAGTACGGCTAAATCTACAGTAGGCAGCCCTTACTATTTAAATTCCAGAAATAGATCTGTGCGATTATTCATGCATGAAATTAAACGCACAAAACCCTTCTTCTTTCCCATTATTGACACAATTGGGTATACAGGGTCGCCAATTTTGTGCCCAGGTGGCACCTTGCTATTAAATGCGGAAAATGCCCCTTCAAAAGCATCATTTAAATGGTTTAAAAACGGAAACACTACACCAATTGCAACTACCCCAACATATACTGTTAATACCCCTGGGACCTATAGCGTAATCACTAAATTTAACGGAGTAACTGTTGACTACCCACCACTATTGATTACGCAAGATTCGGTATCTACTGCCGAATTTAAATATACAACAACAAGTGATTGTTCATCGTCCCCGGTAAATTTCATCAATTTATCAACCGGCGATGGCCTTACTTATAATTGGGATTTCGGTGATCCCAATGCAAATAAGGAATTGAGAACGTCAAATTTGGCCAATCCCAGTCATGTATTTATAGGCACCCCGGGAGATAGTACCCAAACATTTACTGTTTCGCTTATTATTACAACCAAAGGTGGCTGTACAAATACGGTTACACATACTATTACACGCTTACAATCACCTGATACTAAATTAGGTGGCAACGGATCTTTGATATTTAATGGAGATAGTTATTTTGCACAATGTACTAATACGCCATCTACATTTTCTTTTTCCAATCTTTCAAGTACAGCTACATCTAATACCAGCTACAGCATTAATTGGGGAGACGGATCGGGCACTATCACCATGAATAATTTTACCACAATAGCCCACACTTACAGGGTTGGCAACTTCAAAATGTTGTATACAGTTAATGGCCAAAACGGTTGTAGTATCACTAAAAAATATTATGTTTTTGTTGGCAAAAGTCCGGCGGCGGGGTTTAAGAATTCTCCAGTCTTTGCATGTGTAAACACTCCCCTGGTTATTCAAACTTCCAACATCGATAACAATTCCGCAGGTACTATTTATATAGTAAATTTTAGTGATGGCATATCAAATTTTCATACCTCCGTGCCAGACACCATTATGCATACATTCTTTTCTAACTCTGTAAATAAAACAAGCCAAAAGCAAAATGTCAATTTCGTCAACTCTTTTTCTGCAACGTTAATTGCTTTGAACCCTTGTGGTGCGGATACAGCTATCCTTGCACCAATTTATGTTTCTGATACGCCTACAGCTAGTTTTGATATAAACTCAAATTCAATTTGTGACGGTGGCTCAATCACATGCACCAACTCAAACTCCGGAGCCGTATATATAGATAGTACAGGAAACCCCCATCCCCAGAAATTCATTTGGACTATCAGCCCCAATAGCGGTTATATAATAGATGATGCATCCTCATTAGGGCAAGACTATGGGAAAAGCACGCCGTCATCTTGGTTAAATGGATCTCAAAACCTCAACCTTAAATTTATTACTCCTGGAAATTATACGATAAAATTAATAACCGGTAATGATTTTTGCGGACTAGATTCGGCAGTTAAATCAGTTTGCGTAAATCCATTACCGATAGCATTGTTTTCATTATCAGATTCCAGTAACTGTGCGCCATTTTCTGTGAGCACAATTAACCAGTCCAATACACCATTATGTGGATTAAATTCATATAAATGGACTGTTAATTATTCAAACAATGGCTGTGGAAATTATTTGGGCAACTTCAGTTATAAATCAGGTGACAGCAATTCTTTTAGCCCGCAATTTAATTTTACCGATCCAGGGGTTTATACAATTAACTTAGTAAACGCTTACGCTGATGGCCAATGCAACTCAGCGGTTTTTTCAAAACAAGTTATTGTAAAGGGAAGCCCTGTTATAGCCATTTCATCACCTAATAAAGGCATAACCAACCAAAAATTACAGCCAGCGGGGTTATTAAAAGATTGTAACACCTCTGTTAATCCAACATTTTTGTGGTCATTTCCAGGGGCCGAGCCATCCTCTTCAATTGCGTTTAAACCCGACTCTATTGTTTATAAAAATGCGGGAACTTATAATATTTCATTTTGTGTAACCAATGAGTGCGGTATAACAACAGTTAATCAAAGTATTTCAATTTCAGACAATATATCTTTATTAAATGCCTTCATTCCTAATTGCTTTACACCGAATGGCGATGGCATAAATGACACCTGGAATATTAACGGTGTAGACGCAAATCATTTGCTTTTTTTGCAAATATTTAATCGTTATGGTGAATTAATATCGCAAATAAAAGGCAATCCTATCATGTGGGACGGCAAATACAAAGGCGAAAAATTGCCATCTGGTGTTTATTTTTATATTTTAAGTATTTATAATGATAATGTACACACGGAAAAAAGAAGTGGAAGTGTAACTATTATATATTAATTACTATTTAAACTAATTAAAACGTAAGTGAATAGTTGGAGCCCACTAAAATATAATGAATATTGGCGAACAAATTTAATATGGCTTGTTGATTCAATGGCACTCCGTTAACGTCCTGGATAATGGGATTTACAACTATCATCTTAAGATTAGGTTCATAAAGACTTTCAATAATCGGGCTTGTGGGATTTTGTCGCCAAAACGGATTATTAATAGTCAGCGTACCGGTAATGATTTCATTGCCTACTCTTCGTTTTAAATTGGCAGATGCTCTAAATGCCACAAGTGATTTTTTATCTGTCGGGTTATTAAATATGATGTTAGTTTTTTTATTATTTCCACCATATAGTTTAGAATAGGTTATTTGTATCCCGTAACCTCCGTTGTATCCTGTGTGCGCGTTATTAATTACTATATTTTGCAATTGATCTGCCGGGGTTTGTGGTTCAATATCAATACCACACATAGGTGAAGTTCCTGTACTATAAGTGGCTGTAGGAGTTTCAAGATCTAATCCGATCACACTTGTTATAGTAATCCCATTTCTTCGGTTATTAATTACATTAGCATTAACAATTGTAATATTGGTATTGGTAACGCCATCCTTTGTAGGTGATAAATAGATCCCATCTCCCCAGCAATAAGATACGGTAGGATTATTAATAGTGACATTTGATGATGAATACACACCAATTCCGTCTCCCCACTCCCCAATCGTCCCTAGGTGTTTGCCTAAGTCTCCAACAATAACAGGATTATTTAAAACAACATTAGTTGCATTGTTAATCCGCAATACGTTATAATTACTATCGGCAGTCGCTTTCATTATCAATTGTGAACCGGATAAAAAATTCAGGACCCGATTAGATGGAATAACTAATCCATTTGAGTCAACTAAGATTGGGAAACCAGGAAAGGTGATATTTGGATATTTTATAATTGCTGCAGCCAGGTATGTTGTATAATCCACACTGCCGTCTTTTACATACCCTTTTGGAAGGCTGCTTATTATATTATAGGTGCTTACCTGCGCGAGGTTAGCTGAGGTAAAATTAGCCTCTAATTTATTTATTTTTGTTACGGGGGGCTTTTCTGTTTCCTTTTTACAACCCGATAACAGACCTAAAAAACAATAAATTGATAGGTTAATAATGGATAGTGAAATTAATATTCTTACTGAAGTTTGAGACTGCTTGTTAGTTAACATATCGCATAGGTTTGATTTGTGGTTTTTACATTAATTTGGACTATTTAGGGGCTGAAATATTTTTTCTAATTTTTCGTAACTAATGGGTTTAAAAAGATAATCTTTAACAAAGTCGTAGCGCTTTGTTTTATTAATATCTACCGGATTTACAGAAGATGAAAGAACATATACTGATATAATTTTATGCATATTTTTATTTAATCTGTTTAGCTGTTTTAAAACTTGCCATCCATCCATACCTGGCATATGTAAATCCAGAAACAATATATCAGGAAATGTTGCATCTTCATTTTTTTCGATCATTTTTATCAACTCAGACCCATGATAATAATGTACTATGTCATCAGAAGTATTCAATTTACTCAGCATTTTTTCCAATATCATATGGTCCAGAGCATTGTCATCCAAAATTGTTAAATGCATTTTTTTCTTATCAATTTGTCAAAAAGTCCGTCTATACCTTTCCTCTTTATATCCTACCTTATTTCATCAGATAATATTTAATAATATCGCTGAAGCGTAACCGGTGGTTTATATATTAAAGGTAGACAGAAGCGACAAAAGAGGTTCGAAAATTAATGCACAACGTTGGCACAGTTTATTTCACAAAGCTTGCACAGTTTGTTAAATAATTGTGCTGAATGTTTTTATTACAAGATTTTTTTAGGAATAGAGACTTTCTAAAACCCTATTAAAAAAATAGCGCCATTACATGCAATAGCACGGCAATCTCTATACTTTACAGATAGGCTTTGCAGGTTCAACACCTTTCTAATCGCCCCTTGTGTATGTAGAGATTACCGCGCTATTGCATACAATGGCGCTTGCTTTTGTTGTTTATATAAAACAACACTTAATTATTTTAAACAGCTTTTAAGACATAGCTAAAAAAATTAACAACAATATACCTGCGATAAATATTAGCGCTTCAATTTTGTGCTTGTACTGCAACCAAATTTTGCTAATAATAGATAGCTGCCTATGTATAATAGTTTTCATTTTTGATGACTTTTAGAGTATAACTCGTGATTAATTATTCTACAGTTACTGATTTCGCAAGGTTACGGGGCTGATCAACATTACAATCTCTTAATACAGCAATGTGATATGCTAACAACTGTAATGGAATGCTTGCCAGCACAGGAACAAGAAATTCGCTGATTTGCGGTATTTCAATGGTATAATCGGCAATTTTACTCACCTGTTCATCCGAGTCAGATACGATTGCAATCACCATTCCTTTTCTGGCTTTTACTTCCTGGATATTGCTAATAACCTTCTCATAGGACGAATGGTTAGTAGCTATAAAAACAACCGGCATATCTTCGTCTATCAATGCTATTGGGCCGTGCTTCATTTCCGCGGCGGGATAGCCTTCAGCATGGATATAAGAAATCTCTTTTAATTTAAGGGCACCCTCAAGCGCGACAGGGAAAGCACTTCCCCTGCCCAAGAAAATACAATTGTTTGAACTTTTTATCTTTTCAGCAATTTTTTTAACCTTGGCATCGCAATGCAAGCATAATTCAACAAATTCAGGTAACAAACTAAGTTCGGCTAAGTGATCCGTTAACTGATTTGCAGAAATGGTTTGTTTTAATTGCGCCATATAAAAAGCAAATAGGGTTATAACTGTTACTTGCGCCGTAAATGCTTTTGTTGATGCAACACCAATTTCGGGCCCGGCATGGGTATATATACCGGCATCAGTATTCCTGGCGATTGACGATCCCACAACATTGCAAATTCCAAAAACGGTTGCCCCACGTTTTCTTGCCAATTCAATTGCAGCCAATGTATCAGCGGTTTCGCCTGATTGAGAAATAGCAATTACAAGATCATGTTTATCAATAACCGGCTGCCTGTATCTGAATTCGGAAGCATACTCAACCTCGACCGACACTCTTGCATATTTTTCAATCAAATATTCGCCCACCAACCCGGCATGCCAGGATGAACCGCATGACACTATAATTATTCGTTTAACTTTTTTGAGTAAATCTTCATAAGCTTTTATACCTCCCAATTCTACACGTCCTTCAGCTGGATACAACCTACCTCTCATACAATCGCGTATCGAACGCGGCTGTTCAAAAATCTCCTTTAACATAAAATGTTCGTACCCACCTTTCTCCAGTAAATCAATTTGCAACTCTAACTCATGTATAAAGGGCACCTGTACAACATTATTTAGGTTTACAACAGAAAGCCCATCATAGTTAATACTCGCTACATCATTATCATTAAGGTATATTATATTCCGAGTGTATTCTACAATTGGAGTAGCATCAGAAGCTACAAAATATTCGTTGGTGCCTACCCCTATAACTAATGGGCTCCCTTTTCTTGCTGCTATTAACCGCCCTGGGTTATCCTCATCCAAAACTAATATTGCATATGCGCCTACCACTTGCCGTAAGGCTGCCCTAACCGCATCTTGCAAATCTAAGTTAGTTCTGGTTTTTATCTCGTCAATCAAATGAATTAGTACTTCTGTATCTGTATCACTTAAAAAGGTATGTCCTTTTAATAATAAAGCTTCCTTAATAACATGGTAGTTTTCTATTATGCCATTATGAACAATTGCAAGCTTTCCATCCTCTGAGTAATGAGGATGAGAATTACAATCAATCGGCGCACCATGTGTGGCCCAACGCGTGTGCCCGATCCCGATTCTGGATTTAAAAGCATGCTGTTCACACTCCTTTTCAAGGTCCCGAACTTTACCACTTTTTTTAAAGCCTACAATTCCGTTTTCAATAACGGCAATACCTGCGCTATCATATCCGCGATACTCTAAACGATGCAAGCCCTTAATAAGGACAGTAAACGCATCTCTAAATCCAATGTAACCAACTATTCCACACATATTTATAAGATTTAATTTATAAGTTTCACCATATTATTGATAACGTTAATAGTTAGCGTATAAGCTGGCATCATAATTATGTGCAAACTTTTCCGCTTCATTTACTGAGATTTTAATATTATAATATTTATGATTTGTATTATACCATTGGGCTGTACGATAGCCCTGCAGAATTGCATAACTTTTAAGTTGAGGCAGCCCGTGAACTGTTACATCCCCAAAATCAGTGTCCTGTATTTTTTGAAATAAAGCAAGAATATCATTTAGGTTAATTATTTTAACTGTTTGCCTTAAATAAAGATAAGTACCAGCCATAAATCCTGAAAATAGTTCAGATTTAATGCCTACAAGTTGCTCTTTATTATATAAATAACTAATAGTTGAGCCAAATGCTTCGCTCATAATTAATGGTACAATTAAATTAATCCAATAATCGCCGTGATATTTATTTAAAAGATTGAGGCTTATAAAAACAGTTCCATAATCAAACCTCCTGTCGAATACCTCTGGAGTGTAAAAAGCATCTGTTAAATGATTACTCATTTGCCTATAAAACAACAGTTGAATTTTAATTGAAAACACTAACTGCATAAATTTCAGTTCATCGTTTACAATTCTATCTATTAATGTATCATTTGATGTTGTTAATAATGAGTCTTTAACACTACAAATCGTTTTAGTTGTATCGGGAGAATACCTGGCATCAATTTGCGCATATAGGCATGCATTTGTAAAAAACATAAAAAGAATCGCTATCACTAACGTTTTCATCAATCAATAAATTAAATATTGAGGATATGAGCATGGTGATTAGTTATAGAATATAACTATCACAAAGGATAAGGAAGTATTTAATAGTTGATGATTATTATAATAAGCTTAATAATAATCATCAAAAAGAAATATTATATTTAAGAAAGCTATATGTTAACCAGCAATTCGGTCATCCATTAAAAACAACTCCTCGTTTTCAATATGCTGTTTCTTTGCTTGCAATAGCTCATTATATTTTTCGAGCAAGGCAATGTATTTTGCCATCCAAAAATGTACAGAATTAGTCCCATCTTCTCCATTTCTACGGCCAGACTGAATAAGATCTTCCATAATGGCGAAGCCATGCGGAGCAAATTCGTTGGGAAACTCATTGGAAAAATCATATCCAATAATATATCCAATTTCACATATAGTTTCGATTCTAAGCGTTCGTTGTTGAAACCAATTGTAAATTGACCTCCGGTTTACATGCATCCTTCTTGATAATTCGCTAATGCTTATTCCTTGACGACGAATAGCAAGTTCAACAATTTCTCCTGAATGTAGAGCCATATTAACAAAATTTAAATGTTACACATATCGCTACAGCATAAATTTGGGCATTCGGCTTATAATTGGTTAGATTTTTTTTGCCTTGATATTATGTAGTGTTCTTTGCTTTATATAAACTTATTAAATAATATTTGAAAAAAACAATTAGATAAGGTTAAAAAATACACTTTACAGACATTTTTTTATTTAATTAATATTAAATATTAATTAAATATTAAATATTAATTAAATTATCAAGCTTTTCATATATAGAATTATTGCTTCTGAATTCTGGTATCATTAATTTCATTATGCTTACTAACTTTTCATCGTCGCCAACGGCCTTAAAATGCCACAGATCATCCATCATGCGTTTAATAACAAAATATGGATAATTTCTAGTTTTCGCCACTCTAATTTTCTCATGATGAGTTGGTATGGTCAGCTCCTCGTTTGATAGCAATTCTTCGTATAATTTTTCCCCGGGCCGTAAACCTGAATAAACAATATTAATATCCTTGTAAGGTTCTAAACCTGCCAAACGGATCATGTTTATTGCCAGATCTACAATTTTTATAGGCTTACCCATATCAAAAACAAATATTTCTCCACCCTCACCCATCGCTGCTGCATCCAAAACCAACTCAACTGCTTCGGGTATGGTCATAAAATACCGGGTAATTTCAGGATGAGTAACCGTTATTGGCCCTCCTTTGTCAATTTGACTTTTAAAACGTGGAATAACAGATCCATTTGAACCAAGCACGTTACCAAAACGCGTGGTTATAAACATCGTTTTGGAATTTAAATTTTCATCGAAACTTGGTTTATCTTTTAATGATTGGATATAAATTTCGGCAATCCGTTTCGATGCCCCCATTACATTTGTTGGGTTTACGGCCTTATCTGTAGAAATCATAATAAATTTCTCAACCTTAAATTCTTCGGCAATATCCGCTACATTTTTTGTACCAAAAACATTGGTTCTAATTGCTTCAGTTGGATTATTTTCCATCATAGGAACATGCTTATAAGCAGCGGCATGAAAAACTATTTGAGGTAAATACAGACTAAATAAATTACGCATCCGCGATTTGCTTTGCACATTGGCAACATATACAACCACATTTTTATTCTTAAAACTATCGCAAAGTTCAAGTTGTAATTCATGAAGTGGCGACTCCGCCTGGTCGCATATTATAATTAGTTCCGGATTATAATTAGTGAGTTGACGAACTATCTCGGAGCCAATAGATCCCGCTGCACCTGTTATTAAGATTCGTTTACCAGTTACTATTTCTTTTACCGCGGTTTTAGTTAAAACTATCGGGTCCCTTTGCAATAAATCATTAATATTTAAATCCCTTAGTTGATTCAAACACAACTTACCGTAAAGCCATTGTTCAGATGGTGGCAAAACTGAAACCTTTATACCAGCATCCATACACTTTTTCAACAAAATACTTTTATCGTTATCGCTTATAAAATCATTGGTAACCAACATTGTAGCAACATTAAACTTTGATTTTAACAATGGTAGAAAGTCGGTGTGATACACTTTTTTCCTTTGAATATATTTACCAGCCCTGTCATTACTGTCATCAATAAAACCAAGCACATCAAATCTCTTTTCTTCTTGTATCTCAAGCGCTTCCTTTAGTATAATTGAATACTCGGATGTGCCATAAATTACAATTACTTCCTTATTTTTATTAGGTATTGACTTCAGCACAGAATAAAAGTATTTGACGTAAATCCTGAGCACGATTAGCAATGAGCTTGAAATAAAGAAATTTAAAATAACCGCTAAATTAAAACGATGCCACTCTCCATGTAAATACGGCGTAACACAAAATTGAATTAGCCCCCAATACATAGTGCTACTTAACAAAACAGCGAAAAATATGCGATATATATCCTCGATGTTAGAATAGCGGATAATGCCGTTAGGAATACGCATTTTGATAAATACCAATGAGGTAATTGAAAGATATATACCGAAATACACAAAAAAATACCCTCGCAGAATATGAGAAAACCTAAAATCAAGGACGATAAATAAAGACAATGATAGCGCCCAACAAACTATTGTCTGGTCGATTAAAAAAATAAGCCATTTGGAGAAGGCTCGCTTCCCTAATATCATCTTGGTCATAAATTTTTTGTTATTGCGCAATTAATGATAGCTCTATTGCTTTTCTAATTTCTTTAATAACCCGGTTTAGTTGAAGGTTATTTAGGTTCGAACCCGACGGTAGGCACACACCCTTATTAAATAAATTTTCACTCGTTCCGTCGCCATAAAATGGATAGTTGGCAAATACCGGTTGCAAGTGCATAGGTTTCCAAATATGACGGACCTCTATATTTTGCTTCTCCAAGTAAAGCCGAAGATCCTCTTTTTTGATATTGTCGTCATTAATAATAATTGCTGTCAACCACCGGTTTGACATGTAATCGCTATTCGGTTCTTCCTGGAATTTTATAGTATTAAAACCACTAAGTAATCTTTTATAGTACTGAAAATTTCTTCTGCGTTGGAAAACCCTCAACGATAATACCTCCATTTGCCCACGGCCTATTCCGGCACATATATTACTCATTCTATAGTTGTAGCCAATTTTTGTATGTTGAAAATATGGAGCAGGCTCTTTGGCTTGGCTAGATAAAAATTTCGCTTTTGTAATAAAATCTGAGTTAGTTGAAATAATGGCCCCACCACCAGAAGTGGTAATTATTTTATTGCCATTAAACGATATAATTCCAAGGTCGCCAAATGTACCTAGCCTTCTATTTTTATATTTTGAGCCCAACGCTTCGGCTGCATCTTCTATTAATGGTATTTTATACTTTTTGCTTATTTGAATCAGCCTATCCATTTGCGCCGGCATACCATATAGATGAACAATAATAATTGCCTTAGGCAATTTGCCATTTTTGATCCTATCTTTTATAGCGTTTTCCAGAATGTCAGGCGAAATATTCCAGGTTTCCATTTCACTATCAATAAAAATTGGTGTAGCTCCCTGATATAAAATTGGATTTGCCGAAGCTGCAAATGTTAATGATTGACAAAGAACTTCATCGCCTTCTTTAACACCTAATAAAATTAAACTCATGTGTAATGCAGACGTACCTGAATTTAAGGCCGCTACTTTACATTTTTCGCCGAGATAATTTTCAAGGTCCAGCTCAAATTGATCAACGTTGGGGCCAAGTGGTGCTACCCAATTAGTATCAAAAGCATTCTTCACATATAGTATTTCAGTGCCCCCCATGTGAGGACTAGACAACCAAATTCTCTTGTTCATCATAAAAACATTAATTGCATTTTATACCGGCAAAATAATTTAAAGCATCCATCAGGTCAAAAAAACTGTTTATGCAATGGATTTTCTGTATAAAGGGAAATAATCACTTTTTTCATCATCATTATCTTCCAAATCTGAGTGTTCGTAACAAAGTTGATTGTATGCTACCACATCGTTTATAATCCTCCAGGTTTCAAAAATCAAATAACATGGCGAAAACCCGGCCTTCCAATAAAACAAGGGATCATTTTTACCGCCAACCCCGCCGCCAAGGTGTAAGTATTTCATCCCCATTGCCCTGCCTATAGCGCTTGCCTCATCAATTAAAACTTTAGTTGGAGATTCATGAAGAAACGCTGTTTTGGTGGCTATTAAATGCACTTGAATAATGCCATTTGTATAGGTAAATACACATCCGGCAATAGGTAAATCATCTAGACATAGTAATAAAATTTGCCCCCTAAACTCACTGGAATTTACCAACTGTTTAAAATAATGATGATCAAAAAAATATTCGTCAGCGGCGTTAATCCTTCTCATATTTTCTGTATATATATCAACAAATTCAGCAATATCATCATCAGTCAGGGCCTCTTTAAATGATATGTTTTTACCCCGAAGTGAATTGATATCTCTAAGATGGTTGTTCCTGTATCCCAATCGCTGACTTTCAATGGGTTTATCAAGAGGTATAAATACAGTTTTGCCATTTACAACCTTTCCACCAAACCTGTCAATAACAGCGGATTGATCAATTAATGGATGCAGCCTGGAAAATAAACATATGATATTTTCTTGTTTCATATAACCAAGCAAACTTTTTTTAAGATTGGTTAAAAAAGATTCGGTTAGCGTATTAAATTTTACATTTGAAATTGGCCCCACATAACCATAAGCAGACGTTAAATCATAATAAGAAGTATTAGGAATAGCTCTTTTAATAAGCGGAAACGCTACAAATACATCTTTTTCCGAGTAAACAAATAACATCGCTTCGCCTTTAGGATCGATTGAATGGTATTGCCAGGTATGATAAAAATCATATGTAAGACAGCTGTTAACACATGTTAACCATTCTTCTTTTTGAGAAATGTTTATAATTTTATAAGGCATATACGTTAGTTAAATTATACAAAATGCGTGATAGTGGTGAACGATAGGCAATGCTTTTATCAATAACCGGCATATCCAGTTCAGATCGCGTGTTAATACAAATACCCTTTGGTGAAATTTTTTTAAGACTAGCTAAATTGAAATTTTCGGTATTTAACCGCAAATACTTTTCATTTATAAAAGTTCCAATTTGTGATTCATTATGAACTAGTTGAGAGAAGTTATTCTCATCATTAATCAAGTCATATTTTTCTTGTTGACAATAACAATCTGGAGTTTCGCTGAAATTTGGAACATCGAGACGATACCAGTTTCTGCACCCGCAAAAATCCATTCCAAGATCACGATAAAATTGGTTAATGTATAAATTACTGGCAAAGGCTTCAAGTTCAAGATATTTAAAATAACCTTTAGGATGTAAACTCTCAAGCATTCTTAATGCCAAGAAAAATATTTTTTTCCCTAATCCTCTTTTCTGAAACTCCTTGTCAAGTATTAGTTGGTTAAGAAATATATTCCCGTTTACTTTTTTAAAGATCGTAAACCCAATAAATTTATTTGTATCACTTTCCAGAAAATAGAATATCCAATTATTTCGTTTATCCAACGATTTTTTTTTTAAATAATTCAGGTAGTTATCATCGCTATATATCAAATATTGGGTAAGTTCCCGATCATAACTATTTCTCAATAAGTTTAGTATCTTAAAAAATATCTGGGTATCTGTATAAAACAGCTCGTAAAGTTCTATGTCTGTAGTCACCGTCCCCTCCTCTCGTCGTCAAGATCAGCTATTGTATAGGGCTTATCGAATATTACATCACTAGCACTTAAAATTTTCCCAATCGTCTTTAAAAATATAATAACATCCAATCTAAATGAAGCATGCTTAACGTAATAAACATCTAACGCTAACCGCTTACTCCATTTTAACTCATTTCTTCCACTTATTTGGGCTAAACCTGAAATCCCAGGCTTTAAATCATGTCGTTTCCTTTCCATGGCTGTGTAATAAGGTAAATATTTGATCAGTAGCGGTCGCGGACCTATAAGACTCATGTCGCCTAAAAGCACATTTAACAACTGAGGCAGCTCATCTAACGATGACTTGCGCAACATTCTGCCGATTTTTGTTGACCGCAAGTGATCTGGAAGCAGAACACCTTTTTCGTCAAATTTATCTGCCAATGTTCTAAATTTTATCAAGGTAAAAAGCACCTCATTTTTTCCAACTCGTTTCTGTAGAAATAATGGCTTTCCGTTATTCAACACCAGAAGACATATAAAAATCAAAGCCATAACCGGCATAAATACAATCATTAAGGCGAAAGAAATAACTATATCTATCACCCTTTTGATGTAGTATTTATACATATTTTCTGCTTAAATAAACTTCGTTCGCAGACAAATAATTCTGGACCTCATTATTGTATTCCTTTAATAATTCTTTCATTACAAAGCTACTTTCATACCCAGATGTAATTGCCGACCTGCAATTTACTTTCATTGATTTAAGCATCTGTTGATTATATAATAAAGCTTCCATGGCTGATTGTAGTTTTGTTGTGCTTTTAGCAGGAACTATCAATCCATTAAAACCATTTTCTATTATTTCGTTACAGCCATTAATATCACTAACTATTGATGGCAACCCCATTGCGCCAGCCTGCATAACTACATTTGGGAACCCTTCGCGATAGCTTGGAAATGTAAACACATCACTAATAGCTAAATAAGGCCTGATATCTTTTTTAAAATCTATCCATTGAATACCAGGATGGGTTATTATTTTTTTATAGATCAATGGATCAATAGGATCTAATTTTTGCTCAAAGGGGCCAACAATAATAAGTTTAGCTTTTTTATTTTTTTTAAAGATATTTAGGTATGCGGAAACAAGTTCATGTATGCCTTTATCAGCTACTACGCGGCCGATAAAACAAAAAACAAAGTCTTCTTTTTTTAAACCTATATTTTCACGATGGCTGTTACGGTATTGAACATCAAATATTGTAGGATCAAAATAGCTGGTATCAATCCCGTTTGAACTCCCTTTGCCTATAACTTTAATTTTATGGGGTGGGCAAAAGTTATTTTCCATAATAATTTCAAGCATTTGTTTAGAGTTTGGGTACACCTTAGTTGCACAGCGGTAAGTTAAAATTTCAACAAAATTTAAAATTTTCCTTTGCACCCCGGTTCGCTCCAATAGCGGCAAGCCTGCAACCGTATGTAACCTTACAGGCACGCCGGCAATTTTAGCGCTCAACATCCCCAATAAACCCGCTTTCGGCGTATGCGTGTGTACAATAAGCGGTTTTTCTATCCGCATTATTTTAACTAATTGTACAAGGGCCCACAAATCTTTTATCGGTGTTATACTGCGCGTCATAGGCACAGCCCTAACCCCAATGTTAATTTCTCTTTTTAACTCGTCCAATAAATCGCCACCCGATGATATCGCAATCACTTCAAAATATCCAGACATGAATTTCAGCTGGCTTTTAAGCAACACGGTAAGGGATATCGGTACTGTAGTTATTCTGAAAAGTTTAAACATTTGTATTTTGGTGGCGAAGCCTTTTTATTATTTGTGATGGCATAGCGTATAAGATGCCGAGCTTTAAGTATTCTAAATAATTATAAAAAGGCTGTTGCTCCTTGGTTGCTTTGTACAAATATTGATATGGGCTAGTGTTGTTAACGGGCTTATTAAAATAGATAGTATTGGCTAAACCTTTCCAATAACCGGCCATATAATTAGGAATAGTTACACTATTTTTTTTATCTGAAATTAGAAGCCTTATTTTGATTAGCTCGTTATTAATGATCAATTTATTGCATTTGTCATCATAAATCATCCGCTTCACCTGGTTATATTGCTGTTGCGCACTTTTCTTTTTATTATTTATAACCGGTAATGTGCGATAAAAATATAAAGGCCTGTTAATTACATGAATCCTTGCGCCTGCTTTAATAAATCTTAACCACAATTCGCCATCCTGAGAGTAAAAAAACCTTTCATCGTAAAGTCCTACTTCAATAAGTTTAGACTTTTTTATAAAGGCACTACCATGTGGAAATATAGCCTTTTTATTAAGCAGAGTTGTTTTATAATCCTTGATTTTAGAGTAGGTATTAATCTCACAAACAGGGTTTCCAGCTATATCAATAATAAAGCAATTAGATCCTAATAAATCTATATAGCCGTTTCCTAAAGCATAATTTAATTGAACTTCGAGCCTGTTAGTCGCTGAAAAATCATCAGCATCCTGCCTGGCAATATATTTACCCCTTGCTAACTTAATGCCTTTATTTAATGATTTGGCCAGACCTATATTTGTTCTGTTTCTGACATAGATAATCCGACTGTCACTCATCATATATTTTTGAATAATTGCTTTCGAACCATCAGTTGATCCATCATCAATAATAATAAACTCAAAATCACGATATGTTTGATTCAAAATCGATTCAATAGAATCCGCTAAATAGGATTTCGCATTATATACTGACATTAAAACGGTTACTAACATTTTTTTAAATTTTAACTAATTCATGAACATTATTAAACCTTTTATATATAGATGCTTCCCTTTCAACATTTGCTTCCATGCTGCAATTTGCACGTACCCATTTAACTGCATTTAATCCAAGTTTTTCTGCTTTTGATTTATTACTTAACAGTCCGATAATTGCTCTACGAATCTCAACCTCATCTTTATTAACTAAAATGCCGTTATGGTTATTCTTAATGCAATTTTTGATCCCGGGAACATTGGTTCCAATACATGGCAGGCCGCAAGCCATAGCTTCGAGTAAACTTTTAGGATTACCTTCATAATCTGATTGTATTATGAACATCCTGGCTTGGTTATAATAATCCGCTAATTTAAAATTGTCAACGTTAGATAGCCAACACCATTTAGGATGGTGTTTCATAACTTCAACAATCCAATCTTTTAATGAACCATCACCAACTATCAAAACATTAATATCTAATCCTTCAATTGATTCTACTAGCAGCTTAATATTTTTTCTCTCTTCAAGCCTGCCGACATAAATCAGATCGTATTTTTTTTCCAATTCGCGCGGTTGAAATACGTCCAAATTTATTGAGTTGCACATATAAAGAATCTTATTTGTATTCACTTTATAAGTATTGGCAATAAATGAAGCAGCATCTGCAGATGTAACAATGATATCATCGCAAAAGCGAAAGCGAAATCTCTCGGTAACTCTGTTAATAAAGCTCTGAGGTTTATGAGAATAATAAAATCCCATACGAATCACCAGAGGTATACCGAAAAATATTTTGAGCATCACTCCAAATTGGGAAGACCGGTATTGATTAGTTTTAGCAAACCTTACTTGTTTAAAATACTTTCTGAAAGAGATTAATGAAGTGATGTTATACAATAAATTCTGCACCCGAAATGGGATATTTTCAGGTATCCAACGGGGCATCTGTAAAACCGTTATTAAATCATTACCTATTACATAAATTTTGTCGTTTCTTCCGTAGCTATAAATGATAAGCTTTAAATAAGAAGAAGCGCATAATTTATTATAGAAACTCAACTCGCGACTTAACTGCCCATTTCTGTTCCATATTTCGAGGCTCATATTAGGGGTCATTATTAACAACATTGAGTCTTTCTTCATCTGGTTATTAAATTGGCTCATTTAAAGGATAAATTGTAATTAGCCTCTGGGTTAACACAAATTTTACTCAACAACAAGTTCTTTTTCTGGCTCTCAGTTAATATTTTACCAGTTGATGTTTGTATAGTGGGTGAAATGATTTTCAACTTAATTTGGTTATCATAAATACTCGCTTGTAGTGGCGACTGGGCATTGTTTCTCCAATCCGGGTTCTGAATAATAATCGTTCCATTTACTGATTCATTATTAACACGTCGGGATATACTTGCAGATACCTTAAATCCAATGTTAGAGCCATTATCTGTGTGGTTAATAATTTTAATATTCATTTTTTTATCGCTTCCACCATATATTTTTTTGAGGCCAATTTGTATGCCATTACCCGGATTATTTTCCGTTTTTACATTTCGAACCTCAATGTTTAGTAAATCATCTTTATAACTTTCCGGTTCAAAATTTATCCCGCTCATGGGTAGTGTCCCGTTACAATTCGCGCTATAAATTGAATCGAGTAATAGTCCATCCACACTGATTATAGATATTCCATCTCTCCTGTTAAAACTTAATGATGAATTACTAATATGCACCATAATAGACGAGCTACTATTTTTAACCCTACTGATATAAATTCCATCACCCCAACAATTTGAAACATTAGCGCCAGTAATTGTAATATTTGATGATGAATATATGCTTATACCCATACCCCATTCCCCCTCAGTTCCCTGATGCAGGGCCCTGTCACCAATAATCACAGGATTTACCAATGTGACATCACTTACATTGCGCATCTGTATAATAGAATAATTGCTTTTTGATGTGGGTTTAAGTATAAGCTTTGAACCCGGCATGAATGTTATTTTAGAATTGGATTTTAGATATAAGCCTTTGTCATTTATTAAAATGGGGAATCCGGGAAAGGTTATATTGTTATATTTATTTAACGCCTGCTGCACATAATCGGTATAATCATATGATCCATCTTTAACATAATTTAACGGAAGTATGTTTTCAATGCTAAAAGGCATTTCCTGGGTCTTGGATCGCATCTTTGATAGTGATTTTTCATTAACAATAAACAAGCTGCTTACAATGCAAAAAGAAAAAATGGCAAATACTTTAAAGCTATTCATATACAAGCGTATTAAATTTTTCGTGACTTAAAATGGTATTTAAAAAAATGGCCGGAGTTCTATTAGCCAGGTACGCATCGAATTTTTCCCTATGCGATGATGTGTTCATTTTCAGTAACGATTTTATGCCATATTGCAAATCCTCAATATTGTTAGTCTTTGCGGTAACCAATCCGGGTATCTCACTAATTCCTCCTGCACATTCAGTTGATATTACGGCATTATTTGTAGAAAGCATTTGTAATAAAACGTTAGGAAATCCTTCTTGGATGGAGGAAATAACACAACATTGGGCTTTTTTAAAGTAGCTGAATGGGTTATTTACAAACCCCTTTAAGATAACCCGATTTTCAAGGTTTAATTCTTTTATTAATGATAACAATTTATCGCGTTCGGGACCATCTCCCAATATAATAAGCTTTAAATCAGGATAATTTTCAGTTATATCTTTAAAAGCCCTTATTAAAATATGAAACCCTTTTAATGGAATTAAACGGCCGGCAGCGCAAATAAACTTGCCATTGTTTACAATTTCATTTTTCATAATTTGGCGTTCAATGAGTTTGACATCAATCGGGCTTGGAACGCAAATAACATTGCCCGGATTTAGGAATCGGTTGTAACTGATTAATTGATCTCGCATCTGATCGGTTTGGCAAACAACCATATCCACACCCGGATAACCTAGTGAGTATGCTAAAGAATAACTGGCTTTTTTTATTCCTGTAAATCGCGTAAAAATTTGTGTTGATTCGCGCACTATTACATCTGATTTCAAATATTTAATTCGCTTCAACAATCCTATAAATGCGTTTATATAGGCGTTAGAACTAATTATTTTATAATTATTCCGATACTTAAACAATGCTATTGGCAATAAAACAAGCCCTAGTAATAAAGGCCCCTTAGTCAAAAAATTGACTTTTAGATTTTTAGCTAATTTTAGTTGATTTGAAGTTGCCTTTTTTAACACGATGAATTGTCCGCCTGATGCCTCGGCCAATAGTTGCAAACACTGCTCGGCGCCGCCCATATTGTCTGTTGCTGAAACAAACACCCATTCGTTAACTAATTCCATAAATAAAAGCTAGATGGATTTTTTTATTAGTGAAATCATTTCCAAGTGATTATAATACCTATACCATTTCACAAAACGCCTTACACCTTCGGCAATGCCTATTACGGGTTGGTATTTATATTCATTTCTAAGTTCACTTACATCAGCCCAGGTTTCTTCCACGTCTCCATCCTGCATTGGTAAATATTGTTTTTCAGCTTTTATACCAATGTTCTTTTCAATTGCAGTGATAAAATCAATCAATGGCACAGGTTTACCATGCCCTATATTCACTACTTTGCACGGATTATTAGCATCAGAATACTTTGTTTGATTTTGTATTGCCTTATCAATTATCCTTACTATCCCCTCAATTATATCATCTATATAGGTAAAATCACGTTTCATTTTACCATTATTAAATATTTGGATTGGCTTATTTTCCAAAATAGTTTTTGTAAAACTGTACAAAGCCATATCAGGCCGCCCCCAAGGACCATACACAGTGAAGAAACGCAATCCTATTGTTTCAATTTTAAATAAGTGGCTATAGGAATGGGCCATTAACTCATTACACCGTTTAGTAGCGGCATATAACGATGCTGGTTTATCCGCAGTATGGGTGGTGGAAAATGGCTTTTCTTGATTTAAGCCGTAAACACTTGAAGAACTTGCGTATATAAATTTCTTAATATTATGCGTCCGGCAACACTCTAATAAATTAAAAAACCCTTGTATATTACTATCTATATAAGCCTGAGGGTTTGTAAGGCTATACCGAACGCCAGCTTGTGCGGCAAGATTGCAAACCATGTCAAAATTGCCATCATAAAATACATCGTTTAGATATTTATGATCATTTAAATCCGCTTTAAAAAAATGCAGATTATTATATTTTGAATTTAATAAACAAACGTTATTAATTATGTTCTCCTTGTAAATACCCAATTCAGCCAAACGCCCATATTTCAGGTTAACATCATAATAATCATTCAGGTTATCAATTCCTGTAACGATATGATTTTGGTTAAGTAAACATTTGGTTAAATGAAAACCAATAAATCCCGCGCATCCGGTAATTAATATCTTCATAAGAATAGGATTAAAATTAAATTTTAGAAAGAATGAAGTTCTAAAGGCCTATGCCTTTGTTAATCGTGCAGCTTTTTCACTGTAGTATATTAGCCTGCGTAATGCCTTTTTAAATGGTATGCTTAAAGAAAAATATCGCCGTTTACCGTCAAAAACGATTAAATTATCACTAAAACTAATATTGTGAATACCTTCGTAATATGGCGACAGGGGTAAAATCTCAAATTTGCGCTCGCTTGAAAATTTAGTTTCCGACAATTCAATAATCTTATTTATCATTATTGAGCCGCCGTATTTTTCCTCGAGGTTTTGTGTTGGCCTGTATAATTTATTATTTACCGAAAATATATTCCCGGCGTTTCTATAGTTTTTTTTATCTGTTATAATCGGATTTAATTTATGAGGGATAAATTCATCACTAAGTGTATCGGCGTGATATATAAAAAGCTGTTCTGGCTTCTTTTTTACACTTGTAAATAGCCAATACTTATCTTCATAGTAAATGATTGAACTGTCAACAAACGGTTGTCCCTTTACTAAAATTCTATTTTTCTTAAAAATGATTTCCGACTTAAATTCCACTTCGTACAAAGCTATTTCACATGCTGAAGCGGTTTCGGGTATACAATATATTTTAGTACCATCCTTAAAAATATAAGGATAAGATAAATGGTGTCTTTCAGGTGTGATACCCTTTATTACTCCCCCCCTATCAACATCAAAATCCTTTATTACGTTGATCGTTCCCTTTCCAAATAAATTTTGTAAATTCTCATAGAAGATCAGTACCGATTTGTTCCTAACCAGCACGAAGGGATCTGCCGCATAGTCGGCGCTGCCTTCTTTCAACCAGGCAATGTCGTTGGCATTAATCTTTTCAGTTTTAATCAGGTTTTCAGGCGTTTGAATAGCATAACCAATATTCCATTTGTCGGCATAAAATATTTTGTTAATTAATTTGTAAAGCATAATATTACGCTTCAACCTGATACATCTCTTTGTTAGCCACCAGCCATTGTTTTAATATCAATAAAGACCATATTTGACTAGAATAATTAACTTTTCCAGACATATGCGTGTCTATCATTTTCTTTGTATTTGATGTATGTATCCCAGGGATGTCGTTTAAAGTTCTGTCATTAAGATTATCTAAAACATAGTCCTTCAGCTCTTTTTTAAACCAATTTTTAATTGGCACCGTAAAACCCGTTTTTGGACGGTTAAATAGTTGAGCTGGAATTTTTTGAAACAATATATCTTTTAAAATACTTTTAGCACCTAAAGCAGGGCTAAATTTAAACTCCGTAGGTAACCTATTGGCAAACTCAACAACCCTGTAATCCATAAGTGGCGCCCTGGCTTCTAAAGCATAAGCCATAGTTGCCCTATCAACCTTGGTGTTTATATCGTCATTAAGATATGTTTTAATGTCATAATCGGAGATCTTTTCAATCAGAGGCTTTAATTTGTGATTTAAAATAAATTCATTAAATTTTTTATCAGCATAATTATTATTAAGTAACCAGTTTTTGTCCATGCTACTTGCCATTTTAACATATAAGGCCGTAATATTTTTTTGCTGCAGCCCCATTGCAATAAGTTTGTGCCTGTAATTAGGCGATAAACTTAATAACCAGGCTATGGATTTTCTGATAATGGCAGGATTGTTATAAAGTGCCGCAACTTTATTTATTTGTTGATACCTGGTATAGCCCAAAAAGCTTTCATCGCCACCATCACCACTTAAAACAACTGTTACGAATGGTTTGGTGTACTTGGCCATTAACAATAAAGGAATAGCACTCGGATCGGCAAATGGCTCATCAAAGTAATGATTATAATTATCAATCAAATCAATCCCGGTTTGATAGTCGCACTCGATTGTGTGGTGATCCGTTTTAAAATGAGTGGCTACGGCAGCTGCATACCTGCTTTCATCAAACATTTTTTCATTAAAACTGATATTAAAGGTTTTAACGTTCGGACTCATTTCCGCGGCTATCCCGGCAATTAGCGATGAGTCGATACCTCCGGATAAAAATATCCCAACAGGAACATCTGCATTTAAACGAATATTAACACTATCATTCAAAATGCTGGTTAACTCTTCCTTTGCCTCGTCATAGTTACCTTTAAACTTGTTATCCCAAAAGAAATCAACATCCCAATAACGATCCACCTTGAACACCGTAGAATTTAGGTCATATAGAAAGCAGTGGCCTGCCTTTAGTTTTTTAATACCTTCATATATACACAAATGCTCAGGTATATAATTCCAATTTAAGTATGACGTTATAGCCTGTTGGTCAATAGAAAAATCATTACCTAAATTAATTTGCGAAGGTTGACTGGCAAACTCAAACCCGTCATCTTGCAAATGATAGTAAAATGGTTTTTTACCCAGCCTGTCGCGAGCGCCGAAAAGTGTTTGCCGCTCAGTATCATAAATTACAAAGGCAAACATTCCATTAAAATGGCTTACACATTTTTGACCATATGCAAGATAAGCTGCACATATCACCTCAGTATCTGAATTTGTATGAAATGCTAACCCCTTCCTTATTAGTTCGGCCTTTAACTCTTTATAATTATATATCTCGCCATTAAAAACAATTTTTAAATGCTGATATGTTAATGGCTGATTTGAACGACTATCCAAATCAATAATTGACAATCGATTGTGCCCTAATACAACTTGATCAAATCTCTGAAAGGCCGAAAAGTCAGGCCCTCTGAAATTCACTCTAAGCAATTTTTGCTTTATCAAAAAATCATCATATGGTATGGTAGTACCGTATATTCCACACATAATTAGTTATAATAATTGTTTAACATATTAAATTAGTGTATTGATTAGCAACCGTTTGCAATGAGAAGCGAGCTAACGCGTCTTCTCGTATTTTTTCATGATCCCAGCGTACTGAACTTGCTTTAATTATACTCTGTTTAAACCCTTTAATATCGCCCTGCTCAACAATATATCCGTTAAATCCTGGCTTAATCATTGAAGCTACGCCTCCCACCTTAAATGATATTACCGGGACGCCCATCGCCAAAGCTTCTAAAGCCGCATTTGGAAATCCCTCGGTAATGGAGGTTAACAGGAATAGATCGTGTTTGGAAACTGTTTCGTCCACATTAGCTATCAAACCAACCATACTTACACGCTCTTCTATATTTAATTTTTTTACTTGAGCGATAATATCATCTTTACAAACACCATCGCCAGCAATAGTTAAATGATAATTTTGAGGTAACATTGAGAATATTTGCAATAAACGGGAGTGAGATTTTTCGGGAGAAAGCCGGGCCACCATCAATAATTTTTCCATCCCTGTATTTGTCAAAACTGCATTATAGTTTTTCGTAGACAAAACAGGATTAGGTATTACGACCAATTTTTTCTGTTTAATTTCAAACCTATTAAGAAATGACTCCTTCATTTCTTCCGATTGGCATATTATAAAATTAAACCGCTTGTAAAGCAGGTTTACGCCGTAGCCAAAAATCCGGCCTCTTCTTGTAGCAAACTCCGACATTTCAGTATAAATATTTGCTTCACGTGCAATTACTTTTGGTATCGAAACAAATAGCGCTACAAGCGCGACTAATAAATTTATATGCGTACCGGTAGAAAATACAGCGTAAGGCTTTTCACGATTTATCAATCTATACAATTTGATAAATGACCTGGAAGCACGGCTGGTATTTAAATCAATAATATTAACATCCGGAATATCCCGTGATAAAAACTTTTTAGAGGAATCAAGCATCACTAATGAAACCTCATATTCAGTTTTGTTAATCCCCTGAGATAATAACCAAAATACCCGTTCAGACCCTCCGGGCCCAAGTGAGCTGAGGACTAAAAATATTTTCTTCTTCACGCGGCCATTACTTCCACTCCCAATACCCCATCGGATTGTGTGGCTTTATAATAAGTTTTACTAAAGTGTAAAACTGAAAAATATAAAAAAACAGTGGGTCCATTGGCATTCAACAACCATGCGTTATGAAACAATGAATTTACCGAAACAGCAAAAAGTGCAAAGCTTAATGCTACAAAAAGTGCATTTCTTCGGTCATGAATACCCGATAAAGCCTGTTTAAAAGCTATATAGACATTTCTGTAAATACCCAAAAGCAAAATAACACCCAAAAAGGGGCCTAAGTATGTAAAAAACATCAAGTATGCATTGTGTGATGTTAAACCGCCGCTAAATGCAGGGTCTGTTTTTGAAACATTACTCCATTGCAAATTGTAAAAAACCAGGCCCAAAGGATAATTTGAATATATTTTAAGATCTTCAATCATAAGGCCCGACCTGTTTTCTCCATTTTCCTCATTTTGCGTATTTTTCGTTAAAATATTCCCCTGGGAGTCATCATCCTTTTGAGCCCCAAAAACAAAAAAAAGCCCGCCTATTACCACGGCACATGTTATAATTGGGATTGCTTTTGCCTTGTAATAACTTATAACACATATAATTCCTGCAAATGAAAATGCTGCAAATGCCGACCGTTGCATACCCAAAAAAATTGACATCATACACAGTAAAAAAACGGCCAGAACTAAAAAAAAATGTTTTTTTGCTAATAAGAAGTACAGGAAAACAAGGGTAGTTACCGCAGTGATCTGATAACCAAAGGTAAAAATGCTAGCGCATATTCCTGACGGAGTTTGTATTATATCCCCCCCTATTAATGTAGCCCGGTAAACATCACCGCTATCAGGATAACTGCGATCTGCAAACATTACTAGTACAGAAAAAGAAAGCAATAAGACAAATATGACCACTGATGCCTTAAACCGATTATAACTTTGCCCAATAAAATAATTAAAATACAAACCGCAGGTTACAATTATCGAGAAATTAATGAAAAAGGTTTTCA
>Ga0302197_10000213_pt1 | contig 58639 bp, 55 predicted proteins | sample II_Bog_N2_1_FD_193526 | JGI IMG/M metagenome (GOLD analysis project Ga0302197, IMG submission 193526) | Peat permafrost microbial communities from Stordalen Mire near Abisko, Sweden - II_Bog_N2_1 | ecosystem: Environmental > Terrestrial > Soil > Wetlands > Peat | place: Sweden: Abisko... | reverse complement strand
AGTAGGTGCAGATGCCACAGGAGATGGAAATCACCTGAAAGACCCGCTCATAGCTGTGCCAGATCGGCAGAATGGAGAGTGCCCTGTCTGAGGGGGTAAGCTCAAATGGAAGATTGCGGATCTGCGAGGCAATGGCGGAATGAGTGAGTTGCACTCCCTTCGGAACTCCGGTTGTTCCTGAGGTGTAGATGATCGTGAAGAGATCCTCCGGACAGACGGATGCGATTCGTTTCTCGGCCTCGCGACTTCCCTTTTCCCTCAAGACCTCTCCCCTAATTTCCAAATCCCGCAAACGATGGTCTCCCTGTTGTAGCGATTCCTTGTTCTCCCCGCCTTCCATCAGGATCAGGAGACGAAGCTTCGGCAGTTGATCCCGCACTGCCCTGACCTTGGCCAGGACAGATTCATTCTCCACAAAGGCGACCTCAACGTCGGCGTGATCCAGAATGTAAGCGATCTCCTGCTCGGTAATGTCGGTTGCTCGAGGAACATCCGCCCCTCCTGAAAACAGAATCGCCGCATCTGCAAGGATCCACTCGAATCGGTTATTCGAGAGAATCGCCACATGTTCTCTCTGCTTCACTCCCAACTCGATCAAGGCCTCAGCGAGGACTAAGGAGCGGTCCCTCCATTGTGAGTAAGAAATGGAGCGGAAGGAGCCGTCGTGCCGACGGATGGCAAAGGCCGGGTGATCCCCCCAATCGACCCCAGCCTTGGCATAGAGTAAGGCAAGGGTCGGCGCTGAAATCCGACCAGTCATGAGGGAGGGGCAAAAAAATCCCGTGAAACCCTGCCTTCAAGCGGGGATATCACGGGAATGATTCTTAGTAGGAGTGCTGTTCCGGTGAAACAGGTGCCTCGGGCATTGGAGTGAATGACTCAAAGGTATTCACGGGGACAATGGGCTCGGGAGCAATGCCAACGGGAGCTGCTGTACCAGCCAGAAGTTCTGTGGCGATATAGAGTCCCTCATCCACCTTGCTCACGCCGGCCAACTTGCCAATGCGAACATAGAGGGTCTGACGGGGATTTTTAGCCGTCCAGATGTAGTTATCGTGTTCCAAACCGATGAGAATCTCGTTCACCTTCATGGCGCGACCGTAACGCTGAAGAACCTTCACAACAGCCGGCGCCAGCGGGCCGGAGGGAGAGGCAGGACGTGGACGACCGGCGAGTTTAGAAGGACCACGGGTGCCATCCTCAGCCAACTTGCGTCCTGAACCGGGAGGGCGACCGCGACGACGAGGAATCTTGGCTACTTCAAGCAACTGCGTGGTGATGGCCAGTGTGGCGGGAGGCAGTTCCAGGGTGTCGCCGAGCAGAGCATGAAGCTTTTCCTGCAGTCGCTCAATTTTGGTGGCAATTTTGGTGGCTTTGCGGAGGGTTAGGGAGTCAGGAATGGACATTTTCGTGGAGTAATAATTGGATTCTTCTTTCTGAGTTATGCTGTACGGAAGGTGATGCGAGCCTTGGTGAGGTCGTAAGGGGACATCTCCACCGTTACTTTGTCACCAGGGACAATTCGGATGAAATGCTTACGCATTTTCCCGGAAATATGGGCAAGCACCACATGGCCATTGCCGAGTTCAACCCGAAACATTGTACCGGGGAGAACCTCGACGACAACACCTTCTGTAGTAATTGCTTCTTCTTTAGCCATAAAGGTCAAGTTTAGTAAAGATATTTTCTGTATCTGCCAAGGAAAATCATCATTTTTAGCAACTATTGTTTTTTGAATCACTTATTTTTTCGCAAGAATGCTAAATTATCTGAAAAAGCCCCTGTTACTAATAACGATCATTTGCGTTTAGAACTAGGATCTTCACATTCTTTAAGATAGGCTGCCTCGACTCATGGCTAACGCGCAAAATATCGTTTATTTTGATTTAGAAACCCAACGCACAGCCAATGATGTTGGCGGATGGGATAAAAAGGGAGCGATGGGCATTTCCCTTGGAGTGACTTACAGCACAGCAAGTAACTGTTATGAAATTTTCTCTGAAAAACGGGTTCCTGAGCTAGTTGATCTGCTCATACGGGCCGATCTGGTCGTTGGCTATAACAACCGGCGGTTCGACTACGAGGTACTGATGGGTTACACGATCCTCGATCTGCCGCATCAGCTTCCAACTCTCGATCTGTTGGAGGTTGTGGAAAAGGCTGCCGGTCACCGCCTTTCTTTGGATACGGTGGCTCAGGCAACGCTCGGCATCGGCAAAACCGGCGATGGACTGGATGCCATTCGCTGGTGGCGCGAGGGTAAAATCATGGAGATTGCCGAATATTGCTGCTTTGATGTGAAAGTAACCAAGCTTGTCCATGAATACGCAATGGAGCATGGCGAACTTCACTACAGTGACCGTTTCGGAAGAAAACAGACTTTGAAAATTCAGCTATGATTCAGCCACTCGACACATCCCGCAACAGCTGGAGGCTCCTCTGGTTTGATCTTGATGAACCCGTGCCGAGGCCCTCGCTGGTGGAGGAAGCGCAGGGATTGACGGCCCCTGCCCTCACCATTTTTCCCTCGCTCAAGGGACTGGAATATTACCTTCCAACCTGCATGCTTGTGACCACGGCATCGGGAAAACCGCTCTCAGCACCGGAAATTCTGGAGGAACTTGATCAACCCCGTGCCGAACAGCTTCTTGGCAGACTTTTTGAAGAGCATGGCACCCCAGATCGACTGACGATTGCTGAAAGCGGCGACTGGGATACGGAAGCCTGGCGCAGTTTTGCGGTGGACTGCCGGCTTGAAATCTCGTTCAGCACCTTTCCCTCGGGAAAACCTGGTGAACTTCGTCAGGTGGCCCGTAAAATCGCCCAACGTCTGCAGGGTGATACTTTCCATGCCCCCTCCGCTGTCGCCCGCGGCCTCGTCGCCACGGCAAGCCGTCTGCGTTCGGTGGAGAAAAAGGCAGCCCACCTTCGCAAAGCTCTCGAACAGGATGAGGAATGTGCGCTGGCACGGATTGAACTCGCCGACACTGATTACCAATCAGGAAAATGGAATGAATGCCGTCGGGGCTACCAGGAGATTATCGATAGAGAACAACGCCGCTGGCACGGAGAACATCCCGAGTGGTGGAGCGATCTGGAAACCCGTCCCTACCTTCGCGCCCTCTATGGGCACGCTATGACGGAGTGGCAACAGGGTCGATTTTCACAAACAGCGGCGGATCTTCAGCGACTACTCACTCTCAATCCCTCCGACAATCAGGGAGTGCGCTTCCTCATCCCCCTTGTTCACCTACTTGAGGACAACGACGCCGAAGCACTCAGGAGTCTGGAACTCTATGAACTGAATTACCCTGACGACTATTGCGAACCGGCGCTCCTTTTCGGCAAAGGGCTCGTTCAGTGGCGTATCGGCAGTGAAGAAATGGCTCGTGAGGCTTACCGGATGGCGATGCTTAAAAATATCTATATCGCACCACTGCTTCTCGATCTCCCACTCCCTCCCGCCGATATCTGGCATCCCAATGACCGCTCGGAATTTGGCTACGCCCAGGATTTCATCCAATCTTACGCCACACTCTGGGACCGCGATCCGGGAGCCCTTCGTTTTTTACGGGAAATCCTCATGGAACTTACTTCCGTGATGGATCAGATCCTCTCCCACCGTCAACTGATGAACGAATGGCAGGATCAGCGCTACGACAAGGGATTTAAGGAACGATGGAAGAGATTGGTCGCTCTTGACGAATCACTCACCGGCGGTCCGGAACGCTGAAAAAATCAGTAACGGAATCCCGGTGGTGCCAGAGGCCCATTGGTATCGAAATCCGGTGTTTGGATGTCGGGCAGACTCTTCTCCTGCGGCCAGAGGCTGGGTGTTGACGAGTTCTGAGACGGCGTGGGTGATTGCTTCGGGAGAGGCGGTGCTGTTGCCAATTCCTCATTCGCCACAAATCCCTTCTGTCCAGTGCTTCGCTGGACAAAACTATATCCGAATTCCTTGCGCAACACTTGAACCTCATCGCCCTGGGCCAGTTTGCCATCATCACCGTTTCCCTGAGCCGGTCCGTGAAGGTAGAACGGCACGCCGTCATGAAGCACCACCATCCGGGGAGCCTTGTCCGGCGGGTATTCGATGGAGCTACAGGCCGTAAGAAGAAAGGCTGTAAAAATAATTAGGGGTAAGAAGTAACGGGATGTCATTTTAATTTCCTGTTTGAAGAGCAAATCAACTCAGCGCTCAAGAATTTCTTCATAAAGGCGTTCCACTTGCCTGACAAGACCACGAATATCATAGTGAGCAAGAATCGTCCGACGGGCATTCGCTCCCAACACTTCACGCAAGCCTGGTTCCTGAATCAATTGTTCCAAGGCTGTCGTGAAGGCTCTTGCATCTCCTGGCGGTATCAGCAACGCATCGACCCCGTTGGTGCAGACTTCAGCGATCCCATCAACTCCGGAGGCAACAACGGGCAAACTACTGGCCATCGCTTCCAGCAGAGTCATGGGTGTCCCTTCGAAATTCGATGGCATCAGGAGTGCATCCAGAGCGTGATAAAGAGTTACCCGATCCGAAATATGACCGAGAAAGCGAACTCTTTTTTCAACTCCCAGAGCAACGGTTTGAGCCCGCAACTCAGCTTCTTGCGGTCCGCTTCCCGCAATCACAAACACAAGCTTTCGATCCCCGGCCCTGATCTGTGCTGCGATCTCCAGAATGAGGCTAAAATTTTTCTGCGCCACGAGTCGCCCCACTCCACCGATCACAAATTCCCCATCGGGAATGCCAAGTTTGGCGCGCGCCAGCCGCTTTTGCTCCTCTGATACAGGTATAAATTCCCCTGCATCAATTCCGTTGGGAATCATCTCGATTTTCGCAGGCGGGATATCCTCATGCTCCACGAGATAGCGACGCACACTCTCGGAGACAGCAATGATGCGGGAAGCCCCCTTGTTGGCCAGCGCATCGGCGGCAAGAAGGAAAGAACTCTGATCACGTGAAGCATCATTGCACTGATCATGCACGACGATGGCACGGTGGCCGCACGCGATGGCCAGCGGCTTAGCGCAAAGATTGGCACCAAAGAGATGAAAATGCAGGATGTCAAATTTTCCCCGATGCATGAGAAGTGGAAAATTCAGCAGATAGAAGGGGGGCCATTTTCCTGGAGAGAGCGAATGAGTCTTGATCCCTGCCTTCTGAAATGAAGCTTCAAAAACACCGTGACCATGCATTGCCGCGACCTCGCCGACAAAGATCTTAGGATCGAGATGCTTCACCAGATCGAGAAGAAAAGTCTGTGCTCCACCTAGATCGAAACTGTCGATGACATGCAACACTCTCCTCGGAGGCTTCATGTCAACCCCTCCAGAAAGGCATCCGTGTTGCGTTGGTTATCAAACCACTCCTCGAGCATGCGCTCTGCTCCCGAACCCATTTGCTCTGAAAGAGAGGGGCTCGACAGGAGTTCAAGTGTTTTGTTCACAAGCAGCCAAAAATCACCCCCGGCGCAATATCCGGCTCCAAACGTGGCAATCAATCCATCAGGATCAAGATTGAATGAAAGGATGCCGGTCCTTCCCTGCGCCGCCTGGATCATCACATTAGGAAATCCCTCCGCTTCCGATGTGCTCACGAGAAAGCGCGTGCGATCATAATGCCTCTGAATTTCGTGATACGGTATCCGCTCATGAAAAATGAGATTTGGTAGTCTGGCGGCCCGAGCCTCCACAGCATGCCAAAGTTCCACATCTTCCTTGGGGCAAATCATCTCGCATCGCACCTCAGGCAGTCGCTCCACGAGATCGAGAAAAAGATGGGGGCGTTTGATTTTCTGACAACGCCCCACCCAGAGCAGATCAACAACTTTTGCACATGTAAGAGGTTCCTTTCGTGGAAGGATCAGATTGCGGTAAAAACCACAGCTCTGACCAGCGCGCCCAAAGAGCTGTCGTTGATACTCAGACATCGCAAAACGGTAGTCTGAAAGAGAAACTCCCTGTTCAAAGAGAGCTCCCCTCCACCCGTGGCGCTTGGCAAATGTTCCATCAATCTCCGTATCCAGACCACAGATAAAGATGAGCTTAAAATCCAGTATTGGGCGGATACAGGCCAGAATCATGAGCCAAGCAGTCCAACCGAGCACGACGACAAAATCCGGCCGTTGTTGAGCAAGCAGGGAAGTGATACGCGGCAGCGCGAAAAGCGTATCCAGTAATGCTCCCGTATGGAACTTTCCAGCTGTTCGGGTTTGCACCCCTTCTAGCTTCCGCTGATCCTTCTGCCCCGTGTCTCCCCCAGCGATGACAACTTCGTGTCCACGAAGGACGAGCTCCTTGGCGAGAAGTGCCACCTGCAATTCAGCTCCTCCCGAAACCCTGCTCGTTTCGGGATCGAGCGCATAATGAGCATGACTGGAAAGAAAGAAAAATTTCATCGCTGTCTAAGCTGTTTCCGGTTCCTCCTGGCAAGTATCTCCGGCAACAGGCTTGTTCCAAAAATACGGTCCAAAGCAGCAATGGGAAATGCAGCGAGCAGAGCTGGATTTCGGAAGGGGGCATGCCGCCAGGAATGCCCGAGCATGTACAATCCTTGCTTTGTGCGACCATGACGGATCAGGGAACGGGCCGTATTTTCCTCGTGCTGGGCGATCACCCTGTTGGCGTGAGCGGAGCCGTAGAAGAGAAATTCCCCACGATGTTTGTTGAGAAATCGTTCCATGGAGCGAAGCGTATAATCGGGATTGGAAGGATTATTCTCGTGAATCACGCTGAACATTTCTGGCAGCACATGGATGGGATGGTTTCTGGCGATGCGGAGCATCCAATCCCAGTCCTCCAACACTCGAAGTTCCTCATCTTGCAGCCCCACACTTTCTAGGATGGAGCGACGGACAAGCGGCGTGCTTGCTCCATGGAAACTCTGAGCACTATGCAATTCTTTCCGCCAGTCCGATGGGTTTACCCCAGGAAAGGCGACCCTCCCCCCCTCTTTAGTTTGGAGAAAGTACCCCGTAGCGCAGACTGCGCAGGACGGATTGACTCTCAAGTAATCGAGTTGAGATTCCAACTTCCCAGGCAGCCACTCATCGTCAGAATCTAGGAATGCCAGAAATTCTCCTCTGGCGATTCTCATCGCTGCATTACGTGCGGCGGCGGCTCCCTGATTCACATCCAATTTCACGATCCGAGCCTCAGGCATCCTCTCCTGAACGACCGCGATCGTCTCGTCCGTGGAGGCATCATCGCCGATGATCACCTCCAGATCGGTGACCCCCTGCATCCCCACACTCTTCAGCGCACGCCGGATGCAATGAGACCGATTGTAGGTGGGGATGATGACACTAAAAAGCATGGAGCAACAAGAGTGCTGGAAACGCCTGTTCAGATGCCATCCTTTTTATACTCTTACTTCCCATGATTGTATCCCGTCTCAACCCGATCGGCTTCTGGGTCAGAACACATCGCGCCCTCTCCGTTGCCCTCCTGCTGGCAATCAGCCTCTCCCTGATCGGTGCCAACTGGGGTCGTGTCGAGTGTTGGAATCTCGACAATATGGCCTTCCGGGGCGTAATGCCAAATTTTCTCCCATGCGGCGGCTACCTGAAGCCACCACTACACATCTACCTCAATCAGACGCTGGTGATGAAACCCGCCGAAGCTTTGCGGAGTGTTCTCGGTTTCGAACATAATTGGCAGTACCCCCTGCAACTCTGGGGCGCACGACTGGTCACACTTGCCCTTTTTTGCGGCACGATCGTTTTGATCTATCGCGTGGCGAGGAGAAACTGTGGCCCCCGATCGGCCGGTGTACTCGCTCTGATCACGGCGACAAGCGCGGGACTCATCATGTTCAACCATTTCGCCACGGCGGACTCTCCTCTTCTTTTTTGGATGATGGCTTCCTTTGTGCTGGCAATGAGAGCCGCACGCACAACCAGGGTTCGCGATGCTGGCTATGCGGGACTTTTGGCCGGACTTGCCACCGCCGACAAGTACAACGGACTCGGGGTGGCCATCGCCATTCCGGCGGCTATCGTAACCCTGCAGGGATGGAAATTCCTCTTTGGCAAGCAATGTTGGGCCGGAGCCTTTGCCGTTCCACTCGGGTTCATCCTCGGTAATCCGGGTGCTGTCTTTGATTCAAAAAACTTCGCCGAGGATTTCCTCTACAATCTCTACACCACTCCAGTTTATGACGGGAAAACCGCCGGTGCAGGCTACTTCGATTTCCTGACACGAATCCCCGATCTGATCGGGTGGCCCGGAGTGGTCCTCATCAGCATCGGGATGATGATCTCCCTTTATTTGCTGGTCCGGGGCCGACTTTCCCGAAACGAACTCGCCCTTCTTGCAGCAGCAGGAGCGGTCTTTCTCTTCTATTATGTAACCATTGGTAGGTTCCCACGAATGGCTGATCGCTTCGTCCTGCCTGTCATACCGTTTCTCTTTCTCTTGGCAGCACCGGGATTCGAACGTCTTGGTTGGAAGCAGATCATCCCTGCAATAACTCTGGGCGTCATCCTGATCTACAATATTTTTTGCAGCGTGGAGGTAGGACAACGGTTTCTGTCCGATCCGCGCATGAACGCACAACTCTTTGCCTTGAAATACTTCTGGAAAGGCGCTGTCATTGAAAACTCAAACGCCCCAGACTGGGGCCGTCTACCCGGCTTGACCGTCAAGGCTCCTCATCTACCCTCAGCAGGTAGTCGCGCCTCCCGCTTTACCAGGCTCTTCGGTCAGAACTCCGTGATCCAGCAAGGAATTGAAAAATTTGAAACCTCTGATTATCCAGCGGATACCTTTACCCTGGAAGGACTCAAAAAGCGAAACCCCGATTTTGTGGCTTTCAGCAACCAAGCTTTTCAATTCACCGATGACGAGCAGGCATTAGGTTTTTACCACGCGCTCGATGACGGAAAAATGGGTTATGTGAAGGTATTTGACCAATCCTGGAAACCCCGGGCCCCCTGGTCATATCCGCATGACATCGATTTCCTTGCCGAACGAATGACTATTCTGAAGCGGGCTGGAAATTAAGCTTTTTTACACCCTGTCGTGCAGCACAAAATCATGGGGGAAAATCCGCTGCCCAGCGTGCTGGAGCATGCAAAGCGGAACCCGTCCCGAGTAGGATGCCCATGTTGAAAAGGTGCTCGGCGGTCCCATGATTGCATCACAGAGAGAGAGCGCATGCAGGTCTGAAGCCACGTTACCCGGACCATCGATGGTACGGAGTCCATGGAAATAACTCCGATCAATGGGATCGCTTGCGCAAAGCAGAAAGGTGATTTTCTTTCCGGGCAGGAGTGAAATTACTTCCCTCATCCAATGGGCGTATTGCTCCGTCTCGAAGTAATGCACACCATTTTTCCATCCCCGGTAATCCCCCTGACGGAGATGGACACCGATGATGTAATCTCCAGAATCACGAGCCTGTTGCAAAGCGATCTCGGCAGGACGACGGATTGAGGAAATGGGCCTAAAATACCGGCTGATCTCCGGATGGAAGCGCACCAGATTAGCGTCATCCCGGAATTTCCAACCTTTCACAATAAGAAGCCGGTTGGAGCGCAAAAGATGGTCGAAGGTTCCACTGCAGAGATCATAGATTTGATCTACGGAATCGTGGGATCCACGAATATCAAGCTGCTGCACTTCAGGGAGACCCAATGATGTTGTCACGATGCCTGCTCCCGAAGCAAAGCCGAGAAAAACATCGCGACACTGCGAGGCAAATTCTGGATTCGTTCCTTTCGTACCATCGGGAAAGCGGCTCAATGGATCCGAGGTGCTTCCCTCAAAGAGTGGGGCGTATTCACCAAACGCTGGATTCAGGAGTCTATACTCCTTGGCCAGCGCGTTGGCCATGAAGTAGGCGCTTAGAAAAAGTCTATTTCCCAGTCGTCCGGCCTTCGCCGCTATCACAACGTTCGCTAGTTTTGGGGACATTTTTTAGAAATTCTGCGGTTCCAAAGTACGCCAGTAAGAAAGGCACTCAACAACATTACTATCCACATCAGCACCTGCTTGAGCAGGGCATTTCGCAATGATCCTTCATCGGAAAAAAATGTCCACCAAGAGTAGAGAGCCACGCTGACGAACCAGGCCTTCGCTGCAATTGCCTCTGTCAAATACGACGAATGGATCAGATCCAATCCCGCCGGAACCATAAAAAGAAAAAAGATCCATTTGTAATCCATCTGCGGACCCAATACGAAGAGTCCAATCATCATCGGCGCCGTCAGAAAGAAAGCATGCCATGACCGCTCCAAAACTTTCGCATAGATGCGTGAGCGCGTCATAGAGCAACCTGCAAGAAAACACCCTCCCAACCCGATCGGTGCAGCAATTTTTAAAATAATATAAAAACGTTCTTTCCACGCTCCTGAGAGGATCCCGTTGTGAGCTAAGAGGTCTGCAATTGTCGTGCAGCCAAAGGCACTTTGGCACTGACCAGAAAGGCTACCCATGATCGCAGCTAAATGTGAATGCAGAGCTGCCAGGTAGATGATGAAGATCAAGGTTGCCGCCAGAGTTGCCGCACGACCGCCGTTTCTTTCTTCCTTCCACGGAGCACACAATGAGGCGATGGGGAAAAATTTAAGCGATGCGACCGCGAGAATCATCAGTGCTTCAACCCAAGGATGCTTCCGCAGAAGGAGAGCTCCAAGCAAAAGCGCAAAGAGCAGGAGATCAAGATTACCCCGCTCCACGACTAAAACAGAGGCAGGAGAGCAGATCAGCAGGGCCCACAGCATTGCTCGGGGAAAGGAGCATGATCCACAGAGTATCCAGAGAGACACGACATAGAGCACTGACAATCCAAGACCCCATGCGACGATAGTGCTCTCCGAGAATCCCAATTTTCCAAGCAGGAGAACCTGAGGCGAATAGTTCATCAGGAAGTTGGGGTGTGGATGCGACTCTCCGGGCAAGTGAATCCAAGTCGGCACCATGGTGGGATTCTTTCCTTCCTTTGCAGCATCACACCATACCGCGACACCCCTGAGATCCATCATTGGATAATCCAACGCAGCCACACCGAAACCCTGCAAGAGCTGCTTCTCTGAGGTTATTTTCAATACTGGGATGACGAACGCCAACGAGGCATAAAAAAATATGATAACCATCAGTAACCATCGCCAGTCCCGAGCAACAGATCTCTGAGAATTGTCGCTCATTTTGAAGCCATCTCATTCACTATCTGGCTTCGGGTCTTTCCCCCACGGGCAAGTAAACCTGGAAGCGAACGAAGAATTTCAATAATGAAAAAATAAGGCCAGAATGGATTGATAGCCATCCCCTCCCTCATGGCATCGAGCACTTCTTTCATGTTGAATGATTCCAATGCATTCATCGCCAGTTGGATGGCAAGTTGGCCGTGCCATTTTTTCAAAATCTGCCTACCGGATCCGGCTTGAACAGAGAGATGCTTTTTTGCGACGGCAAAATTTTCGGTAGAGAGCTTCTCCGTCAGCCTATTTCCCTCCGTCATCGTGCTCGATCCGGAGTGCCATCGGTAACGATACGTCAGCGCTGGAATCTCAACCTTTGTCCCGGGCGAACCAGCTACCCGAAGGAGAAAATCCCGATCCGAAGCGAGTGAGTACTCCAGCGAGAATCCCTCAATTTTGTGGAAGTAATCCCTTCTAATAAGCCGGGCATTGATCATCGGCTCTCTTAGAGCGATATTTTTAACGGTCATTTTTTTCTCTTCAAGCTCATTGACCGACCAGACAGGTATCCACTTTTCTCCGACGCATTTTACCGCCTCTGCTCCACCGGAAATCATCACAGCCTCAGGATGATTACTAATTGCCTCACGATACGCAGTCAGAGTACCACTAGGCAACCAGTCATCTGCCTGTAGAAAGAGAAGCCATTCCCCGGAAGCCAGATTCGCCCCTTTGTTCATTCCATCGTATATTCCACGATCATGCTCGGAGGTAATCTTAAGATGGGGGTAACGGGCCGCGACCTCCAATGTTCCATCCGTCGATCTGGCATCAATGAGCAGATGCTCAACTCCGGAATGATCCTGGTAAACGACACTCTCTAGGGTTTCGGCCAGAGTCCTTGCGGCATTGAGCACTGGAGTGATAATCGAAATATGAGGAGGTGAACCCGTCGCTGTCATGCGGAAAGAATCGGCGTTTCCCTATGGGGATACCAGCAGCTTCGATGTCAGTTCACAGGACTCCTCCTGAATCTGAATTGAATAGACTCCGGCAGTTGTCCCCAGTGTTCCGGAGCTTCCCAAAATAATCGGCTCCCGACGGATGAAATGAATCGCAGTCAGATTCCGCAGATCGTCATAAAAAACGGCTTCCAGAGTATTGCCCAGAGAATCGTGAACACGACGATAGGCATTCAAAAGATTATCCTGATAAAATCCGCGCCGCATCCGGTAGATTCGGGTGTCGACCCATCTGATCACTGGAGCGGCGATCATGCCCGCCGCCTGCCCACACCGCTTTCTAAAAAACGGAAAAAGGGCCAACGAAACTGTAACTGAAAGTCCCCACCACAGCATCCAGATCCCATTAATTTCCCTGAAAAAGTGACCACTCAGGGCATCTGGTAGTATCCCTAAAAAACGTGTTTTATAATAGATAAAACCATAATGTAAAACGAGTTCCAAAAATTGACGCGCATCAGATAGATAAAAGACCGCGTCTGTAAAATTATCGAGCACCACCTTTGGTATCTGAAACAAAAATCCCCCCGCAAGAGGCAGTAAAACTGCAAGCACACCCCGACACTTGGACATCATCAGGTTTTGCTCCAGATAAGGCAAACGCCACTCAAAATTCTGCATGAAAATGATATTTTCTGTAAGGTAAAAGCGCTCCCGGAGGAGCTTAAAAGCTAGATTCTGAAGCTGCGATCTGCGAGATTTTCTTTTCTTTAATGTGGTAAATGCCTTCTGTCTGCTTCCCATTAAAATTCCATTTTATCATGCTTCAGACTTCACGAAAGCTCTTCTGGGCCGGCCTGTTCATTACTCTTCTTCAGACAGCCCTTGTCCTCGGATGGTCTGCCCGACAGGGGCGTTTGGCCCTGCCTGTCTACTTTGACGATAACCACTCGATGGTTGATGGGGCTCGCCGCCTTGAAATTTGGTATCATCAGGGCCTGATGGCCGTTCTCCGCGACTATGTGGCTCACCCACCGCATGCACCGGGTCATGCGCTCCTAGCTGCGGCCTCTTTTGCTCTTTTCGGTTTCCAGGAATGGGCACCCTACCTGAGCAATGCACTCTTCTTTGGACTGATACTTTTTGCCCTGCATCTCGCTTTAATAGGAAGCAATAGTTGGATTGAAATCATCTGTATGCTGCTGCTGGCGGCCACGCCAATCGCAGGGCTTTCCATTCTGGAATTCCGTTCCGAGGTCAATGTCGCGGAACTAGGAACACTCGGCATGTTGCTTTTCCTGACTTGGAGCCGCAATGGCAATGACCGTTTCTTCCCGGTCGCTTCTTCTCTTTGTTTTGCAGCGTGCTTCTTCATCAAACCAGCGGTCTTTCCTTACACTCTAGGTCTCATGGCACTCTGTCTGCTCTACCATATCAGACTGTTTTTCCGACCTGGGGAATTGCGCCCACCTCAACTTGTTTCCATGGCGCTATTCATTCTTCTCGCGATCCTCCTTCCGCTTCCCCACTATCTGCTCGATTGGCATCACATCACTGGTTACATCGGTGCCATCGCTTTTTCCCATTCGTCGGTCTGGCTTCGTCACGATAGCTTTTTCACAGGGTTGCTCTTTAATCTCACCGGTTACCCGGGGATGATTATGCTGGGTGGATTTGTTAAACCATCACTGCTGCTGATTGGAGCCGCAGTCTTGTTGCGTTGCTTTCTTCCGAACAGATGGCCTGCTTGGCTTCCCCTACTACCCCTGGTGTTCTTCACAATGGGGGCTTATGCGGGTGTGACGGTAAACCCGATGAATCAGAACTATTTCGGCATGACCTTTCACTGGCTTCTGATAATTACTGCTCTTGTTTCGCTCTGTGGTCTTGCCGCACTCATCCCCTTGGCATACCGCTCTCCAGCTTTGCTTTTTCTTGGAGTGCTATCCGTGGTACTCTTTTTTGGAATCAAATTCCCTCTCTCGATCGATTTTTACCGCGAAAAGGCAGGGAATGACCCGGATATCTTCTCTTGGCTCCAGCGCAGCCCGGAACTCGTGATGACTCCAATTCGACATGAACACGAGCGCACCGGAGCAACAAAAGTCTGGATCACGGCCTACACGCTCATCAACGCGAGGACTCTGGAGTGGTATACCCTAGTCCACCGGGAGCCGTACCTCTATCGGGATTTTATCGAGAATGACTGGCGTGCCGTTCCCCGGAGTTTGGAATGGGCGGATGTGGTAGTGGTCCCCGAGCAGGGGACACCCAGCCTAGAAACGATCATCCCGAACGCGGCTATGGCAACTCAGATGGTAAAATTGCTTGACCACGATGCACGCTTTGAACTGGTCCAATGCATCCCCAGTCCCCATAACGGTCCCGGATTTCGTATTTATTCAAAAAAAATACCCAGCCATTTGGAATAGCCTTTCCCCACCCATACAAAATTCACCACCTTTTTGTTTCCTGTTAACCCAATGCGCTTTTCGATTGTCACCCCTTCCTATAACCAGAGTGGCTTCTTGCGTCGCACTCTTGAAAGCGTCCTCAGTCAACAAGTTGAAGTGGAGTACATCGTCATGGATGGAGGATCCACCGACGGCAGCAGGGAGATCATTGAATCCTACGCCCACCAGCTTGCCTACTGGTGCAGCGAGCCTGATGGAGGACAGTACGATGCGATAAACAAGGGGTTTTCACACTCAACCGGCGAGATCATGGGATGGCTGAATTCTTCGGACCTCTATCTTCCTTGGACTCTTGCAACCGTCGAACTCATTTTCCGATCTTTTCCAGAAATTCAGTGGATCACTTCTCAAATGAAAACCTGTATCACAGAGCAGGGAACTTATGAGGATCTCTGGATCACTCCGGGATTTTCCGCTAAGCGCTTTTACCTAGGCCTGAATGGAGGTCCCGGGAACAACGATTACCTCCAGCAAGAGAGCTGTTTTTGGAGACGCAGTCTCTGGGAACAAATTGGAGGTGCGATTGACCTTTCCTATCGTTCAGCAGGTGATTACTGGCTTTGGAGCCAGTTTTTCCGCCATGCCACCGTGGCCTCGGTCGAAGCTCCCCTGGCTGCCTTTCGTTTTCACGAGCAAGCCAAAAGCACCCACACTGTTTACGAGCAGGAGGTAGAAACAATCACACGAGGAATGCAGAATGAGCCTAAATGTTCCTATCCTGAAGGTTCTCTAAGCGTTATTCGCTGGAGTGATTATGACTCCGATGGTATTCGAAGCAGCCGGTGGAAGTTGGAGAAACGCGAGAACAATTCATTCCTGGATGCCCGTTTACAGGTTGAAAGTCTCCTCACAAAAGCCCGCTGGCCTCTCACCAAGTCGCTTCATGGAGTTTTAAGAGTACTGCGGCACCAATAGTGAAAGTGTCATTTTAATCACCGCGTGATGAGCCTCCCTCCAGTGCCGATGAATCTGGCAACATTTTCAGCCCTGGCGGGAGCATTTGGTCTCATGGGATACAGGTTTCGAAAATTTCAACACCTGGATTCCCGAAGATTTGTATTCGCCCTTTATTTTGCGTTGACGGCCGCCTTCTCTTCCATGGCAATCATCACAGCCATTGGTTATATTCCCGATGACTGGAGCGCCAACCGGTTAACATGGTCGGGAGGACTTTTTTATGGGTATCCACTGTATCCAGGTGAAAATGGACCCTCCAACGGCTTTTTTTATCCTCCTGCAGGGGCATGGTTTTATCTTCCCGCTTCAGGGTTGGGTATACTTTTCCGTTCTCCCGTAGCTGGTCTTGCCATGGGTTGGGGTATGAGTCTTGCCTGTCTTCTTACTCCAATAATACTGCTCTTGCATTTACTAAACCGGCATCACAAAAACCGCCATTCCGTGGGTTTATTGGCACTGGCTACGGCGATCTGCATCATTTTCTCATGCCCTCCATTACGCTATGTGGCCACCATGGTTCATGTCGATGCACCCGCACTGCTTTTTCTTGGAATATCGATGGTTCTGGTTCTTCCCGTATGTCCTAAAGGAGGGATGCGACGCTTTCAATTTGCCGGTGGCTGTTTGGTCCTGTCCGCATTTTCAAAACAATCAGTCTGGCCCCTATTGCCTCTGATCACTGCCGCCGTCATTATATTCCACGGACGTCCCGCTATTTTTCACCTCCTGATTTCTGCAACGATTTGTTTTCTTTTTCTTCTGGTGGTGACGCTCGTGTTTGAAAATGGATCGGAGGCTTTTAGGATGATTTGGAAACTCCCATTACATCAAATCACCATCACCTCGGCGTCTTTTGCCCTACGGCAATTTTTCATCTATAGCCTTCCTGTCTGTGGACTTATAGGCATCCTTCTTTTGACAAAATTCCTTTGTTCATACCGGACCGAAGATGAGATCAGGAAGTCCTCCCTTCTTTTCTTTATTTTGGCTCTCTGGATGATTCCATTTGCCATCGTCACTAGATTGAGAATCGGGGCTGATTCCAACCATCTGGCAATTCCATTCTATTTGGCGCTTCTAGGATGCATGACCATTCTTCCGTCGCTGTTGGCGGATCTACTTCAGGCACCCTCCTTAATTCCATCCTCATTATTCTCCTCCGGAATAGCCCTTCTTCTGGCAGCATCTCTCACACCTTACCTGTCTCAATGCTGCGGATGGTATCTCTGGTCACACAACCCTCATCAGGAGGCATTAACGTACGAGTTTCGTCAACTCAAGCGGACCTACTTTCCTTGGCAAATTTACTCCATGCTCATCGCTGAAGGAAAATTGTACCACCTGGACGACTGCCTCCGCTATGAAGCCGCTGCAGGATGGAAACGCTCCGAGGCTTCCCTTCAAAAATATTTTCCTCAGGAGCCGTTCCAGATCGCCATCCGTCCCTTTGGGGCTCCCAGCTATACCGTGAAAGAAGAGAACTATAAAAGAATGGCTTGCGATCCCTCTCTCAAGAATTGGGAAATTTACCGCAAGAGTCCGTAATTTTTCAAAATCATGAAATTTCCCATCTCAGCCGTTCTTCCGATTTACAATTGCAAGGCACCTCTCAAACGTCATCTGAAGAAAGTAGCTTCGTGGGCCACTTCAATGCAGGAAATCATCGTCGTGGATAGCGGTTCAAACGATGGCTCCCTGGAACTGGCCCAGGAGGAGCTCACCTCCTTTGGAGCCCGATTTATCCACAACCCTCCCGGCCTTTATCAGAGCTGGAATGCAGGGATCGCTGCGGCAACTTCGCCATGGTGCTACATTTCTACCGTGGAAGATCCAATCACCCTCGAGGGATTGGACCACCTTTTTGAAGTCATCACCCGCCATGATGCGGATATCGTCATTTCACCACCGGAAATGAGAAACCATGATGGAGGTGAAACCGTTGAGGAAAAAATGCCCTCCAATCGCCTCGCGGAATCGTTTCTCCACGCAGGACTCTCCGATCGCCTGCTCACTCGATCCGAAAGCATCTCCCTGCTTTGTGGATTCCTGCCCCACGGGCTACTCGGAAGCAGCGCGAGCAACCTCTACAGGACGTCGTTAATTCAGAAACAGCCCTTTCCCGAAGATTTCGGTCACTGCGGTGATACCGCCTGGGGGGTAATGGTTTCACCCGTGGCACGCATCGCATTCACTCCACGGCAGTGTGCCAGTTTTTTTTGTCAAACCTCCTTCCGTGCAGAAGATCCAAAAAAACAACTGACCCGTCATCGCCAACTTGCCGAACTCGCCCGGACTTCCCTCAGCGCCCGGGCATCTCAGGATCCCGAAGTTGCAGTGATGCTCGGATGGTTTGATTCACTCGATCATTCAACACGCGTCCTTTGGAACTGGCTGGCCGATCAACACGAATATCAAGAACACCTCCATGCCAAATACGAAGGGGGCATCGTGCAGTATCTGCGACGCGCTCTCCGCGATGAATGGAAGAAACAACTGCAAAAAAAGGCATGAGAGTGTTTTTTGGATTACTTCCTTTTCTAGCCGTCCTACTTTGGACTGTAGCGTTCTATTTCCGATCCCACCCAACCGTGCGAAGCTGGCGGTGGTCACTCTCCCTGGGATGTCTCGTCTTGGGGGCCTTCGCCCTGCTCGAAACTGAACTTCTTTCCCTGTTGCGCTGGCTTTCCTTCGGGCCGGTTCTAACAGTCTGGGTTTTATTTGTGGTAACCCCATTACCGTTGCTCTGCTCCACGTTTCACGCTTCCGACATCCTAGAAACGATACGCACCATCCGCACCACGCTCTGCAAGCCGCCCTTTTGGGCACTTCTGGTGCTGATGGGAACGCTTTTCCTCATTCTATTGATGGCCATTGCCACTCCACCGATGAACTTCGATGTGCAGATTTACCACCTGCCCAGGCAGGTTTATTGGATGATGCAGGGTGGTGTCTGGAACTTTGCGGCCTCCCACACCCATCAGATTTCGATGCCGGTACTATCAGAATTCCTCGGACTGAATCTCATGATTCTCTCGGGAGGAGACTCGTGGCACAACCTCTTGCAATTTTTGTTTCTGATTGGAGCGCTCGGATTGGTTACCTTGGCTGCTAAATCTCTTGGGAGTCCACCTAGGGGACAGATTCTTGCAGCACTCTTTGTTCTGCTTGTCCCGGTCGTCTTTTTCGAAGCATCCAACGCAAAGAATGATCTCATTCTCTCCCTGTATGTCCTGCTCCCACTGCTTATTGGTCTCTGGATTTGGAACCGGCAAAAAACGGTCACCATCCCCCTGCTGCTGCTTGCATCTTTGGGAGCGGGTCTGGCCCTTGCCACCAAGGGAACGGCTCTGCCTTATTTGCTACCATCAGCACTCCTGATCATCGTTGCCTGTGTTCGAAACCGGTCCCTCGCTGTTCTGCTGCGCGCCGCTCTCCCTGTTGTACTGCTTGCTGTTCTGCCTGCCTTACCTCAACTTGCTCGGAACTGGAAAACCTTCGGCTCGCTGGCTGGTCCAAACCTTCATCACTCCAATCTTCGCCATGACCCTGCCTCCATCGCAGGAGTGGCCATCCGCAATGTGGCGGGCCAGTTCACAGGGCCTTCGGAAAGCTGGAACCACTGGTTGGAGCAAACAACATGTCAGTTGTTGGAACACCTTGGAGTGAGTCCCAATGATCCAGAAACCACCTTTGAGGGGCAAAGTTTTCATCTCCCTTATTTCGCAGGTCTTGAAGATATCGTTCCGGCCCCTGTTCAGACGGCCCTACTCCTGCTACTGCCTCTCGGGTTTCTTCTTCCTGCATTCAGAAAAGCGCCGGGAGCTCCTGCTTTGGCGCTGACAGCCCTCGCCGCTCTTTTTCTATTCTGTCTGATCTTTCGCTGGCAACCATGGCAGGGACGACTACTCATTCCCGCCTACTTTATGGCCGCTCCACTGATCGGCATTGCAGGAGATTGGTGCCGACCTCGTTGGATCCCGCTTCTCGTAACCTTTCTGGCATTGTTGACACTTCAACCTCATCTCATGTTCGCAGGACAACGTCCGCTCCTCGGAGGAACCTCCATTTTTCGTATGTCCAAGACGGATCAGATGAGCAGGATGATGCCTGGACGTTCTACAGAAATCATTGCCCTTGCATCTGATTTGAAAAAAAAGGGCGCCAAGGTGATTCTGATCGATGGAGGTGCAACAGAGATTTACGGCCTACTGCGGGAGATTCACCAAAAACTCCCCTCGGCACTTCTTCTCAGTGGACGGGCTGAACAGCCCCCCAGCTCGGCGGACTTCGTGATTGCCACGACAACCCCTGATGCAGGAGTTCCTCCACCTCCGTTAGATCTGCATCCCATTGCTCCGATGGGCTTTCAACCCGCTTGGGTTGGATCCTATTACCGGGTATTTATGCGTTTGGGAGACCATTAAACGGCATCACTACTACACGGAGTCACCAAACCATTTTTCAGGAATCATTATCCGGAGCGTCGGCCGCCCTCTTAGATCAATAATTTCCTTCGTCCTGTAAAGAGTTTTGCTTGTACGCACCACCTGCTCCCAAACCTTCCATGCAGGCGATTCAGGCACTTCGGCAAAAACGGTCCTTCCCTCTCTAACCTCCTCCAATCCTCTCCACGCTGAATCCAGTCGGTATTCTGGAAAGAGTGGCTCACGGTAAGTCTCCCATTGCTTTGTATCCGAGCGGGAACTCAACAGATAGACGATCGGCCAGTAAACAAACCAATCTGAAGACACCAGAACAGGTCGAAAAGTACCGCCATTTTTACGAGCATTTCTCAATACTTCCGCAATCTGAACAGCAGCCGCTTCGTGACATTCCGGATAACCTACACGAAACCCCGATTCGGATTCGCCGCCCGTCTTGATCATGAATTCAAAATAGCTACACACCGTCATCAGCAGTAGCATCCCGCAAATCATCCCCCCAACCGTCTTCAGGAGAGCCTGATAATTGGTCTGCATTTCAAGCAAACGCGTCCATCCCGCGGAGAGGATCAAAATACCTCCTGATACAGCCCACAGCCCGTAACGTTCATTCCAAACAGCTATCTTTTCTGGCCCGCTGAAGAGATCAAATAGCAGGAAGGCAAAGAGAAAACTGCCGACCAGCACCAGTTCCCGTCGCACAAGGACGTCTTGCTTTCCACTAAATAAGCGCAACCAGGATCGGACGAGGATTATCCCTGCCATCAGAAAAATCAACAGGGTCGTAAGGTCGGGCCAAGTAACATTCATCATCCCTTTTTCTTGCAGATATTGACGCGTCTGAGGCCATGATCCCGAGACATATGATACGGCATTGATCCCGTTGAATATCCTCAGACATGTCAGTAAAAAAAATTCTCCGTCATGCAGCCATTCATAATTAGCTAAACGGATTACAATCTCGTCGTGCACACCCGGTGGAGCACCACAAAAAGCGGCGATTCCCATCACTGCAAAGCCGCAAAAAAGAAGCGTAGTGAAAGCGAACAGACGCTTGAGAGAAATCTCCGGTTTGACAAACCAGCTTATCAATCCGGCCAAAAGAAATCCTATTAGGTAAAAATTGGCGGGATGAACAAGCAAGGCCATTCCTTCCGCAACACACCCTCCCACAAAAAGGCCAATGGCCTTATCCCACCCCTGTGCACCGCAGATCGCAAAAGCAAGATAGAGGACAGGAAGTGAAAATAAGATCGACTGGGAAGGTTCCCAGCCAAAGCGACTGTAAACAATGCAAACTGGGAGTAGTGCCAGCAGCAGTGTCGAAGTGACGGCCGTAGGGTGGCCAAATATTTTTCTGCAGAAAAAATAGTTCAAAGGCAGGGCTATCAGTCCGCTGATCACTGCCACTGAACGGAGCAATATCACCGATGGGGTAAAAACATGGTGTAGGGCTATGAGAGGAAGGAGATAGAAGGGATCCGTTATATTTCCACTATTTGTTCTCCAGTCGAGTCCTCCTCCGTGGGCAACTTCAAAGGCCTTCCAGCCCAACCAAGCCTCGTCGCCATTGACTCCCGGAATATTTCCCAAGGCAACAAGTCGGCAGACAACCCCAGCGCTCAGGAACAGTAGCGCGATGATTTTCCAGAAGGAAATGGTTTTGTTTACACTCTTGCTTACCGACATTTCTAGAAATCCTTTACCGTCTCGGCGGCAATTCGATTTTCTCCAACGGATGAATCCCCAATATCAAAAAGTCGTCATTTTCCTTTAATGCAACGGCTCCCCCTTCCAAGAGCTTCCGTGACAGTGCCTCCCCTCGATCCTTATAGGCTTTACGATTAATGAGGATCGCAGAAAAGCCATATCGCTCTAAATCACCGATCATCTCTCGAGGCTCCTCAGAAGAGACTTTTTTTTGCCAATTATCATCTCCTCTTCCCTTGACCGCCCCATAACTAAAGCGCAAAGCGTCTGTGTGCAGCATGGGACGGAAGTGTTCGTAATCCCCCATGTCATTGACTGGTCCCATTTCTGGATAATCCTTCACAGGAAGTTCAAATACCATTGCACCAACTGGAAGCATCCTCTCTAAAGCAGGGAAAAAATCGCTATCAGACCGGAAGTCAATCCACGATCGCTGTCGAATGGCTTCTTCCCAGCTGGGATAACGGGGCAGCTGATCCCAAATACCAAACCCTACCAACATAACTACAATGAGGATATTCCAGAATTTTGAAAAGCGCTGCGGAAATTTCTCACACAGGTAATATAAGGCCATGCAGGAAATCAGGATCGAGGATCTATTGGTCGCGCGGAGCAACAGAAAGCCAAAGGAACCGAGAAGATAATTCACACCGCCAGCAAGTGAGAAGAAAATCAATCCCGAAGTTAGCCAGAAAAACGGCGAGATCTGATCGAATTTTTTGGCGCTGATCCTAGCGATCCCCATAGCAAACATAGCGGCCAAGGCTACAACGCTGATCATGCCAATATAGGCCGTCTGGCTCTCTCCCCAGAGCAGGGGTGGTACATGGGAATGGTAGAGAGACCAGGAGACGTTGCTGATGAGTTCATTCTGATGGGCTCGAGGGAAGATTAGGTCAGGAAGATAAAGACCGAATTTGACCATCCACCAGAGATCGCGGCTGACGGCTTCGCTGTTCCGGCCATGTTGCAGCGCATACACAAGGGTATCGGCATTTTGAAGCAGAAACCCCAGAATCGCCGATCCGACAATCGCCGCGCCGGCAATGAGGCGCGACCAGTTCTTAGTGATGAGTACGCCCAGCGCCAGAAAGGTCAGGAGAACGAGGAAAGGCCCCAGGTAGTAGGGATTGAGATTCCCTCCCATAAAGGCCGACAGGCACGAAAGGAGAAGCCCGTCCCGGGGAGAAAGACCCACGCGCTCCGGCCATCCGAACCAGAGAAGCGCGAGCACCAAGAGCGGCAGATGCCAGTAGGCTGTAAGCGTGAGATGCTGGAGATTCTGAAGAAAAGCATAGGGGGCCAGACCAAAAAGGATGGCCCCAGCCAACAAGGGAATATCCTTAAAACAGAGAATCCTCCCGATGCAATAAAAGCAAACTCCAGCCAAAACCTGCAGCAGCAGCACAGCCAGGGTAGTTCCCCCTGCGAGCCCAAAAAATCTGCAGCAAATACCCGCCCCCCAACTCACGATTTTTTCGAAAGGGTAGTCGCTCCAGGAAGCCGAAAACGGCGCATTTAACTGATGAAAAAATCTTAGGGTCAGGGGATTGTTCTCTCCCGTAACATTCCCTTTAACGCCTACAAGTACTTGAAAGGCATCCCCATCATAAGACAATGGCAAACCACTGTGGATGCAGTGCCAATAGAAAGTTAGAAACACTGCCGATATCACCACGGCAATAATCGTTAGGTCGCGCAGAATACTGAGGTCTCTTCTCGTTATCATGTCCCTCGATTTCCCTTCATCACTTCCTCCCAAAATGATCGGTCATACTTGGCCCAGGCATGACAGCCGAAGGGAAGTTTTCCACCATTTTTTCCAAAACACCAATCGGGAGCCATTTCAAAGGCGAAGGGGAGAGCCTCCTGCGCCGAGGCGATTTTAAACAAGGGGTCGAACTTGGGAGCTTCAAGAGACCAGAAGAGATCCTCGTTGCGAGGATATCTTCTGAGTTCCTCCTCAATCGTGGTCCAGACCGCAAAGGGATTTTTCCTGCGATACCAGGGAACTATTTTTTGGTAGAGACCCAATTCTTCGGAAGGCTCGGTTGGGAGCCAAGGCGAGCCCCCATGCTCTGGATAGATCGTTCCTTGAACGATGCGTTTCGCTAGCACCCTGAGGTGAGACTGAACATTCCGGAGTGAGAATCCGCCATTGCCGACTCTCCAGAGTCCGGCGTAAGGCTTGTTGACAAAGCGCCTAAACCACGGAGCGGCGATGTAGTCGTACCCTTTGCAGGACCATTCCTCCAGCTCATCTCGAAAGACGAGGCAGTCCAGCTGACAGATGAGGATGTAGGGCCAGGGGGTAAAGCGCTCATAAAACGCCGAGTTGGTCAGCAGTTGGTTGTAACCCTCAATTCCCTTGAAGAACTCATCCTCAAAGCATTCACTACTTTCTCCTGCGCGGAGAATCAAATCGAGAGGAAGGGAATGCGGAGCGACGAAGCAAAGCTTCTCCGCGGGAAAGTGGGTACGGATTGAGTCGAGTGACACAGCCTCATCGGCGGTCAGGGGCACCCGGTAAATGGGGATCAGCACTTTTGTTGGCATCGCCTTCAGGAGCCCCTCTGCCATCGGTTAAATTTCCATAGCCGATAGTACTCTGCGGGAGTTTTCCAGGGAACTTTTTGATTCATCACCGAATAGGAAAAATCAAACCTGTCTGCCTCCAGACAGACATCCATGGAAAAAGGAGAATCGAAGCGCAGCAGTTCGGAAGCCCGGATACTGCTGGCCACATCCCGCTTTTTCATGTGAGTAGCAGCCGCTCCGACACCGATATTTTCCACAAGATTTTTGTTAGGAATCAGCGAGATACCCTGGTGCTTCATAAGGGTATAGTGCCACTGAAAATCCCATGTATTGGTCAGCCCGGAACGCACATTGTCAAGGGCCATCCTCCACCAAGTGCTGACAGCCTCCGAGAGGTAACACTGCTTGGCGATCGATTCCCAGTCCTCAGGAAACCCCTCCATCGTAATGTCGTAGTGTTTCCATGCACGACGCCATGTTGCCCATCCCCAACTATGCGCGAAACGCGAGGCATAGTAGGCCCCATCACCCCGGATACGTCCATGCTGGTGATTATTTCCACTCAGATGCATGATCTCCGGATTGTTTCGATACCGCTTCAGGAGCGTCTCGATGTAGGGGAAAAAACTTGGGATCGGGCGGGTGTCATCCTCCAGAATGATTCCCTCTTCCACCTGGCTGAAGAACCAGTTGATAGCCGAGGAAACGGCCTCCTTACACCCCAGATTCTGATCGCTGTAGAGTCGCTGGACTTCACAGGGCCAGTCGATTTGTATCTCAATACCGCGCCTCGTTTTTTCACAGAGAGCCGCTTCGCCAGTTCGGTCGGATCTTGGACCGTCGGCGGAGATAAAAAGTTTCTTTGGCTGTGCCTGCCGAATGGCCGAGAAAGTTGCTTGGGCAGTATCTGGCCTATTGAAAATGATGAAGAGTACGGGGCTTTCCATCGGGCTAGTTTTTCTTTTCAGCACTCTTTTTCAATCGCTTGAACAGTCCGGCATAAGCCGCCGCCATTCCTGCAGGATCGCTGAGCTGCCGCGCCGTCTCGATGGCTCGAAGTGAGCCGCCGGAGTCATACCAATCGCACAGTTTTTTTGCTAGAGGCACATCTCCTTCCTTCCAGAAAACACCCACGCCTCTTTCATGAACAAGGTTTGCAATCCAGGAGGGACTATCAATCGTGACGACTGGACGCCCCAGTGCCATGGCGCGAATCCCCAGGCCAGAGGGGCATTTATAGCTTCTCGAATCAATGACAAAGGCATCCAGTTTTTTGAGACGATGATTTAGTTCCCGATCATCGGGAATAAATCCTTCCTCGCACACCAACCGCTCCCTGCCCTCAGTCAAATTCCTTGCTTCAGGGGAGTAGGAATCCGGCTTGAGAACACCCGAGACATATCCTTGCACCGCCGACTCCTGAGCCAGGATCTCCGCAAGCAGGTTAATTGAGCGATAGCCCCAGAGCTGACCGACCGACCCGATGGTGAGTGGTTCAGATTCTGGCATTCTCCAGCCTTCGTCACCTTCAATCGGTTCCACATCGGGAAGGTAAAGATACTTATCCCCCAGTTTACGAACCGCATAGTCATCCCAAAGCAGCACTCCCTCGCAGAGGAAATCGGTGCTCACCGCCTCATGAATCCGCTTCTCCATAAGAGGAATATCTTCTGTCCCATGGGCCACTGAAGACACGGAAGTCAGGGAAGCCCAAGGACTCTCAAAACGACTTTTACGCCTCCACGGAAGCCAACTGATCATGCCTGATAAGGGTGGAAAAATCAGATCCCTCTCCAGATACTGCTGAGCCCACATCAGAAAAATCGGTGACCGTTGCCCGCCACGGCTTGCCGCGTGATGATCGGCAAGGACGCCCAGAATATCACCGCAAAAAATTTTCTGACCATAGATCTCAGGGATTAAGGTAACCGTGAGATCACACGATCCCAACTCCCGGAGAATTTGATGATTTGGTTTGCTAAGCTCATCGGCCACATAAATGTGCAGGGAGTCGAAATGCTTGGAGGCATCCTGAATCGTCCGCTCCATCCAGATAGCAAAATGCCCACCCAGGGAGTGGGATTGGAGATCCGCGATGATGAGAGAGCTACTCACGCGGGAACAATCTTCCAAGCCAATACCTCACGCTGGTGTATTTGAAGAAGATATCCTTGGCCTTCACTCCCAAGGGCCTGGTGAGGAATTTCACGTAGTAGTCGTATTCATTAACAGCAGCCTGCAAACGCTTACACTCATCGGTGATATAGGCATTAACTGAATGAATAATCACATAATCGATATGAGGCAGAGGATATTCAAGTTCCAGCTTATCCGCCTCTTCAGAGAATTGCTGCATGAAGCTCCCATCCTTATCCCAAGTTCCATTGCGCACTCCATCCCAACAAAAGATGGCATATTCCTTTCTTGTGATACCTACCTTCAACTTGGGTAGATATTTCACCGCCCACAAAGAATCCCCCACAATACCAACACTCAATGGGAACGGGTGTTTTTTTATTACCTCCGAGCGATAGAGATTGGAGGCAGAACTTCCTAACAGCGTGGCCGGAAGAAAGAGCGGCACGAGCTTTGCAAGATCCTCTCCTGAATAAAGGGCCACATCATCGCTATAATTCAAATACCTTAAAATATAATGAATTGGCCATTTAATATTTGAAATAGCCTCGCCTTGATCGGAAACAATTTTGGGATTGGATATCACCACATCCAAATCATTTTTGATCATGATGTCGGTCATCTCTTGCAAGCCCGATTGCGTGATCACATCACAAATTGTCGAATAATAGAGGTATGGTTGGATGGCCAGTTGTGCAGCCTGATTCCAGCATTGATACAATCCCTTTTCCGCAGAGATAACCTGTGCCCCATAAGGCAATAAACGCTCTTGGAGTAGCTCAAAGGTCCCATCCGTTGACTGACTGTCGATCGCAATGATTTGTCCCACATGTGGCAGCCACTCTTCAATGGCATCAAGATGCCTGACGAGCTTCTCCCTACAGTTCAGCGTCGGAATAACAATGGCGATGGGCAGTTTCATGAGAGAGAAAAACTGGCTACTTTCTGGAAAAAATCCAAACCTTCTTGCCGCTCGAGAAAACATGCTCAGCAAGAATGTGATAGGTGGAATCGGCGCGTACGATTTCATCGAACTCACGGAGATGTTGCTCTGAGGGCATTGTAGAATAGGAACCTTCGAGACCCGGATCCTGCATCACTATCCAATCATTGAATTGGTACACTTTGGAAAACACTTTCTTGTCCTGTAAAAAACTTCCTTCGTACACGGGAGTCATCTTATTCCTAGCAACAAGCCACATTCCAATTCCCTCAGGAACTATGGGCCCCCCCTGTAGAAACAGGATACTTCCAGGTAAAGCGTCGAAATGTTGGTTCAAGGTCTTCTCCATGAACTCTTGCGCGGCACAACTGGCAACACGACTGACAGTATCCCCCAGTCCCTTGCTATATTGAGGCCATCGGTAAAACCCCATGGAGGCCAAGGCAAGCACAGCAAGTAGCGGGAGCTTCCAATGCCAGCGAGGTTTGCAGGGGAAGGTGAAATCAGGGAGTTGATAGACCTCCGAAAGCACATAGGCTGCAAAAAAAATCCAGACCCCGTAAATTCCCCCTCCAAGAAAAGGGGACTTCATCTCTGCAAAGGTGTTGACCGCCAAGGCCCCCAAGGTTGCTGCTGTAAGAACGATCAATTTCCATCGGAGTTCAGGCTTTTTGAGAAACAGATAAACCACAGAAGCCAAGACGATAAGCATCAACAGAGTTCCCGGAATTCCAATATTCGAAGCCCAGCCCTCTCCAGAAATGTAGAAAAACAGGGATTTCCATAGCCCACCCTGGAATACCCAAACCCCCTTATGCACTCCGAAGGAGTTCTCCATGAAATACTCGTACGCATCCCTTCCATAAAAGAACCAGTAAGGACCAGCCCCCAGGAGCACAGTTGCAGCAAAAGCCAGAATTCCCTTCCAGGAATCACAAATCACCTTCCCCGCCTGCCTGAGCGGAAACAAGGCGATCCCCCGCGAAACAAATGCCCCGGAATAGAGCAGGAGCGTCATCACAAAAGTCGAGGGCTTGGTCAGCAGAGAAAGTGCCAGAAACACTCCGGCCACCGCCGCATTTTTCGGGGAACGCAGGAGTCTTTCCGAAGTCACAATAAAAACGGTTCCAAATCCAGCAGCAATGGCCCATGCAATGTCGGGACGGAACTCCACCACCCCCATGGTAATGAAAGGTAGTGTAAGGAAAATGAGCAGGCTCAATAGCCACGCCACAAATGGAAGATTGCGCAAAAGCCAAGATAGGCAGGACAGAAACAGAACAACCACAAGAACATTGGCGTAATAAGGGGAAGCGTTTCCGAAGCCAAGTACTAGATATGATGCGCCCGCTAAAAAGATGGAATACGGACTGTGTAAATCTCGGTGTGCAAGAAATGACTTAATCCCATCGAGACCGCCTTTGTGCTCAATGAATCGAGCAAGAATCATCCCCTGATGACAATAGGTCACATCGTCATAGTTGGGGGGTAAGGCAAGCCTCCCAATTTTTCGAGATTCCTGCACGCAGCAAAGCGTAAAGAGGCCGGCCAGAAGAAGCACGCACACTCCGCGCACCAACCAACCATCCCAGCTCCTTCCAATCTCAAGTGTTCTCATCTCCGAAACCTCTCCTCCCCGGGCTTGCACAACCCGAACTTCCCCCCCAGTCGAACCCACTTGCTGTCAATGATGATGCCGTATGCCTGCTGTATCTCGCGCAGGAATGCAATTTCTTCCTCCAGCGCCTGGATTCTTGAACAGAGTGAGTCCACCGTGTTCAGGAGACGATCGTTTTCCCTGCGCTGGGAAATCACTACACAGGCATGTTCCAGAAAATCGTCGCCACCGTTGATGGGAGTGGCTGCCGCACAAGGCATCATGGGGGAGGCGAGCAGTTCCCTGTAGAGTGACCGGTAGCGCTCCGCTTGATGCTGGAGAGTATATCCAGAACGGATTTTCTCCGCGAGGGACTCACCATGTTCCCTGCGGCACTCGTCACCCCGCAGAAGCAAGGCAAGCAGCGAGGCCCCGTGTCCGGGTTCGCTAGGAGCAAAGAGGCGCTCCCCCCCCCTTTCTCCATCCAACAGATCCTTGGCACCTCCCACCGCATGCCCGACCACCGGCAATCCGCAGGCCATGGCCTCCAGGATCACATTGGGCAAATTGTCCTCCGTCGAGGTAAAAAGCATCAGCGTGGCCGCCTGATAAACGGAAGCCATTTCCTGTGGCGGCACATAGCCCGTGCGCTCAACATGCCATCCCTCGGGCAGGAATTCCTCCGCGGTCTTGCCGCAACAGAGCAGTCGAATCTGTCCGGCGGCAATTCGCTCTTTCGTGCTTGGATCGCTGCCAAAAATCTCGAGAATCCTGATCGCATATTCTGCCCCCTTCCGTTTTTCGAGCAGGCTGTGGCTTGCCAGCAGGATGTAGTCGACATCTCGCTCCAGGCCCAGTTTTTTGCGCGCCTCCGTTGAGGAAGCAGGCCTAAAGATTTCCGTATCCACCCCATAAGGAATGCAGGACGATGTTAGATTTCGTGACACACTACTTGTCAACGCATTCTGAATCATCCATCGGCTTGGTGCCACAAAATGAGGTTTAAGTAAGGCAAGAGCCTCGGCCATTGCCTGGATTGAACGCCTTGTGAAATTGAGGGAGTCAAACTGCACTTGGGGACACTCTCCGCATTCCTCTTGGAAGCGCAAGCAACCTGCCGAGAAATGACACCCTCCGGTCAGTGGGCGCATATCATGCAATGTCCAAACTACCGGTTTGCCAAGTCCGGCCAATGCCGCGCTGGAATTGCTATCCAGCAGGCCAGAGACCCAATGAAAATTCAGAATGTCGGCCTCTTGGAGCAATGGATGCTCAGCCAAATTTCCCCACGCGTAATCGAGGGAAAAATGGGAGTTGGATTTCTCGGTGCGCTGACTCCAAATTAGCTCCTGTGCCAGCTCTTTCTCCCTGTCGGCAGTTCCCCCCTCGACCGACACCAAAATGCAGTTCTTGACCTCGCCTTGGAGCTTGCCGGTGAGAATCCAACTCTCCACACCAAGGGAGAGTAAGCCCTCATGTAGATTCAGAGCGGAATTCGCTGCCCCACCGGGAACGACTTCCGTGCAGAGATGAACGACTTTCAACGGGTTCCCTCCATGAATAATGAATCGGGCTTGCGAACATTTCCCAACTCATCCGTATCCAACCGATAGGTGCTGAAATCGGGTATTCTGGAGTCATCGGCTCGACAGACGACCACATCTCGAAACCCGGCCGCTTGGAGGAGCGTTTTTAAGGAGACACGATCATACATCCAGCGATGGATTTCACCTTGATTTCTAAAAGCGACTTCTTCTTCCTGAGTGAGACTTGTCGCCTCAAAAACCTGCTCTGGTGTAAGAGGGGTAGCATCTTGAAGAAAATCTCCATCAAACTTCTCAATCCATTTTCCCGCTTCATTGCCAAGGCGCTCCTTGATCGTTTCGCGTGCTGGGAGCGGACGGCTATACCAGAGACGTCCCATAAAGCCTCCCGAAAAAGAACGAGTCATCTGATCCAACAATTCCATGCACATCCATTCATGTCTTGGAATGGCGGATTCATCTCCCGAGGAAGCCGCATCCAGTTCCAGCAGATAGCGTCGGACGATTCCTTCGAGATCGGGCACCACTACGCGCACCACTCCCCCAGGGCGGAGGATGCGAAACATCTCACCAAGAAACTGCGGTACATACGAACGGGGCATATGCTCCAGCACATGGGAGCTGTAGCAACCCTGATACGATGCATTCTGAAAGTGAAAGGGCTTGAGCAGATCTAAAGGACGAACCAATGCATCGGCTGGCACCAGGTCAAAGTTGTCCCAAGTGGGATGAAAAGTTTTGCCGCAGCCCAGATTGATGAGATTACTCTTTTGCATGGAAAGAAATTTTACGGCAGTTTGGCTACCCCTGCCAGACGCTCGATATCTTCCCTGATCCTGCCAAACCAAGACTTTGGTTTTATCGAAGGGGCGTTTTCTGGAGTTTCCTCAGGAGTTGCTTTCCCGTAGTGTTTCGAGAGCATGGTTTCGAACTGCTCTCCGGAACATCCCAGTTCCGTAAGGTGCCGCTTGAGCAGAGGCAGACAAGTTTCGCTACGTCCATCAAAAACCCACGAGGATCGGTTCAGGTACTCGTCGCAAAACACCTCCCACTCGGCCAATCCGAGCGCAGGCTGAATCATGGGCCTGCTGATCGGAACCTCTGCCTTTCCCTCCTGTTCCTTGTCGAGATGCACCGCATATCTGGCAAGGTGCATTGCCACGGCAGAGCGATGCAGGACGCCAAGTCGAGAGGGAAGCTCGCCCATCCCGGCGATGCACTCAAAGATAGCATAATGCATCTGGGACTGTGGCTTGTTGCTCCAAGAACCGGCCCCATGGAGCCGATACGCCCCCATGTTCCTATGAATCCAGAGAATAGGGCCTTTAAGCGAGTAGAAGATCCAGAGGGGAAGATCCCCCATTTTTAGCCCCTGAAAAAGTTCGGGATTCCGAGGAAAAGCCTCGCTTCTCAGAAATGCCGTGCAGGTCATGGCAGGATTCCCCTCCAGAAGGTCTTCGGTCAAAACCTCGTCGCGTGGCCATGTTGTATTGAACTCGGCCACCCACGCTTCGTTTTCCTGACGGATGGTGGTGGAGTCGTGAAAGCAGGCCGATACATTAGGATGCTCGCGAAGCAGATCCTGTTGCAATTGCAACTTTGTTTGATCAGTCCAAAAATCGTCTCCTTCGCATATCGCCACAAACTCACCACGGCATTCTGGGACAACAAGTGGCAGGATTCTGTGCCCCTGAGAATATTGGTTTACGCTTTGCCTAATCACCCTAATCAATCCCGGATACCTGATGCTGTATTCCTCAAGGATTGCAGGCGTCGAATCCGTCGAGGCATCATCATGAACAAGCACCTCCACAGGAAAATCTGTTTCCTGCATTAGAATCCCATCCAAACACTGCGCAATAAAATCCTCCTGATTATAGGTGATGCAGCAAACACTGACTCGGGGAGTTGACTCCGGCAACCAGTTCTGATCCCTGATTTTTAAATTTAGAGAACCCATACCATGAAATAAAATGTATTTTTTATTCTGCCTATGCGCAGTTTTTCCTAAACTGCATTATCTTATACCCAATCGGCACCACAACAATATCTATCTCTGCTAAGTTCAAACCAACGAACATAAGGTGGTTTTTAGTACCCATCAATTAAATTTTTCTTAATATAAATAAGGGTCGGTTAAGAAACTCTCCCAATTGATCATACCTTTCAATGTTTCCGTTATTCAGATCAGAATAAATAACATTTCCGCCTTCATCTTTTTTAGCAATTCCGATGAAATCTATGTTCCAGGTGTCTTTAACACCATTTTTTATAAATTCAATTAGCTCTATTTTAGTTCCATTTTCAAAAAGGCCATAGTTTCGATTTCCTCGCCAGTTAAATCCAAGTTGAAAAATGACATTATCGGCGATGTTCTTCATGCTATTAAGCTGATTGATAATTGATTCTCGAGCTTCATTAATAGTCAATGCCTGATCGCCATAATCATCACCCACATGGTGCAAAACATTCAATAAAATCGCGATGTCGTAATAAGCGTCAAGTTCATTGAAGTTGAAATATTGATTACGCACAGTCACCCTTGAATCTACCTCCATCAACATGGCTGCACGAGTAACAAATTCTGCATGACTTTTAACCCCCTCATAAGAGGTGACATGCCCAGCACCCAATTCCAAAGCACTTAACGTAAAGTATCCCATGTTACATCCTATGTCAATAACCCTCTTTCTCTCGAATGAGATCTTTGATGTTATATATTCCATCCGCTGTGGCTCAAATCTCGAACATGGACTATATGTAATATCACCCAACAAGGACTCTAAACGCTGTGGCAGCACCTGGTAATAGGCATGCTTGCCAGAATTAATTTCCTTCATCAAGGCTTCCTTTATCTTAGATGCCTCCAATTGAATCTTTTTCATTGTTTTTCAATAAATCGCTTTTTAAACCAATTTTTTATAGAATCATACAGTTCATAAAAAAATAATCCTATCGTGTCTTTCCTTAAATAAATATCACTGCACACAAAAAAAGGTAAGATTTTAAGAAGTGACAACTCTTTGTTTAAATAACGACGAGGCGTTCCGCCATCACACAATGTTGAACTATATCCCCCCAACCAAAGGTATTTGGTATTGCCGTTTATTGCTACACTTCCAAGCGATTTTGAGTTCAGTATGAATTCCGGCAGGAGTCCCGATTTTATGGCCAATTCAAAGGGTCCCCAGAGCCGTGGGTTTGCTTCAATTAAATAGGACTTATCTTCAACTTTCATCATCTCAATCATGATCAGCCCAAAAAATCCAATAAATCTCAAAGCATTTACAATTTTTTTTTCAAAGTCCTCATCGGGACAATCGCACCGTTCAGCCATAATGATGGATTTTCCATTCTCTTGTTGGAGCAAATTTTGCTGATATATAATAAATGGGGCATCATGCTCTGGAAAATGGAGTAAGTAATAGTAACTTTTACCATCTAAATATTTCTGATAAAAATAATCTTCTGCCGATTGCGATAATAGAAATGTGTCTAAATGCTGCTGCGTAAAAATCAGTTCTGGGTAGATTTTTTTTCCAGTCTTTAATGAAAATTCGGCGCGTGGTTTTGCTACAATAGGAAGGTTATTTGTTTGAATGTTTTCCAACAATGGAGGAACTAATATTGAAAATTGATCTGCAAGCTCAAGAAACTTTTCCTTGTCTGATACGGATTCATAAACATTTTTTGATACTAAGTAAATATTTAATCCCGCTGAATTAAAATCTTTTCTTTTATTAAGAATAATCCGGTTGATAGATTCTGATGTGGGTAGGAAAACTAACTTATCATGAGGATAGCGTGCAGCCAATTCTACAATCGAATCTAATAGATCGACTTCATCAAGCTGATTATTTTTGCGATAAACATCAATGAGCTTTCTGAAGCTAGTTAGATGTAGCTTATCGCCATGAGGTATTCCAACAATGGAAACTTTCCTCTTATTGAGTTGGAAGTGGCGACATACTGCAATGATTGCGCGTTCGTTTGCACCGGAAAAGATAACGAAGCGTATATTGTCTTCCAATTTAATATTTTCACCCAATTTCTGAAATAACTTAAAAATTTAAGAGCGCTACACTCTCCCCTGTTTCTCATTTACAATCAAAAGCACATCATTAGGACAGCTTATTGTTTCGACTTCATTTTCGCTAAACTTGAGATCCGTCGCTTCTTCAATATTCAAAAGCAGAGTCATTGTATCCAGCGAATCAATTCCGTTTTCTTGGAATGTTTTCTCCGGATTAATTTGCCCATCCTTGAGTTCAATTCCCGTAGCCGCAATAATTTCCTGAAGTCGTTCTAGCGTGATCATTGGCTTATTTTGATGGAGTACGAACACAAAGACAACTCGAATAGGAAAGTCCCACCCCAAAACCGCTCAGAAGCATTCTACACGATGTTTCCACGGCAAGCTCCTTCTCAAGCAAAAGCGGAATGGAGGAGGAAACGGTGTTGCCAATACCCTCAAGGCCCATACGCACGCGATCCAGCGGAATATTCAATCGCGAGGCTATGGTCTCCAGAATATACCGACTTCCCTGATGAAAAATAAAGGCATCCATGTCCTGAGTTTCCAGATCGCAGCGTTTCAGCAGCGCAGAAATGTCCAGCGGTATTCTGGTTGCAGCAAAGTTGAAGACCTCCCGCCCGTTCATGCTGAGCTTTCCATCCCTGCATTCAAGCGCATGATGCGATTTTCCAATAGTGCCAAAGCTGAACGGTCCAATCTGCAAAATCGGTTGAGGGCCAATCAGTGTTGCCGTGGCGGCGTCACCGAATAAAAGCGCCGTGTTTTTGTCTCCGGGATCCACGATCTTGCTGTAAGGATCAGCGGTAATTAGAACTCCCCTCCTCATGCCATTTGCTTGCAAAAAGGCGCTTAGAATCGAAAGCCCATAGACATATCCAGAGCACCCCAAGCTGACATCAAAGGCCGCGCATGTTTCCTGCAAGCCCATAGCGCCATGCACTATTGCGGAAACATGGGGGATGTTGGCGTCGGGATTTTGGGTGACGACCACAAGGGCTTCAATCTCCTCCAGAGAGATTCTGGATTTTTCAAGCAATGCGCCGAAGGCTTTGATCGCAAGCGTAGAGGTCTCCTCTGAGGAATCCTTGTAAGCCCGCTCTCGAACACCAATCTTTCCAAGGACAAATTTTTCGTCCGTTCCAAAGGCTTCAAATTTTTCAGGAGTGAGGTTGGAGCTCCGCCCCTGCGGGATATAGGAAGCAATTGTTTGAATCCCGAGTGTCATGTTTTCAGATCACAGAAAAGAAAATTTCTCCGACAGCCTTTTCATCGCCGTAAAGCTTTGTCCGGGTGAGCAAATTCTGAAAGTTTGAAATAATTTGCAGCCGACGTTTCCTGTAGTTCGTTTCTTGGAGATAAGCAGGAAAACGGGCTCGTACAAACAGCCATTTTCCCTTGACTTCCGAAAGCACTTGCTGGTGCAGAGCTTTTGTGAGAGCAACCCATATTTCAATGTCTGTAAATCTTGTATTTCCTTTTGGCGCGCCATAGAGACAGCCGCTCTTATCAGAGGGATCTATCAAGAAATCTTTGCAGATCAAATCTTCATCATAGGGATAACGGCCCAAAACAGCGTTACCCGTTTCATAAAGGTAAATGTGCTGTGGCTCTGTGCCAACGAGATAGGTGCATTCCGCCGCATACTCGCCACGATCTTCCTGTTTCTCATCGGAAAGATTTACGGTGCTTTTCACCATTTTGTGAAAAGAGAACTCAATTTTTGTTATTTTTTGAGGGGAATGATGCTGTGTCAGCCAGCTCATCGTTTCATTAAACATATCAGGGCCCTGCAAATAATCCCTGTTTCCTTTGAATCTCAGATTGAGTGGCGTATTCATGAATTTAATACAATATCTGTGAGAGATTATCTACTGGGGCCTGCCTTTATTGCCGTCACGGCTCTGGCTGGATTGCCAAAAACAGAAGCTCTGGCGTCAATTTTCCTAACTACGACGGACCCCATTCCAATTTGGGATTTTTCCCCAATCTTCAAGTTGTCGCGCACTGTGACCCCCATGCCAAGTGTTGCTCCGTCACCAATGCTCGTATGCCCTCCGATCAGACACCCCACGGACATCCAGCATTTTTCCCCAAGAACCACGCCGTGACCGATGTTGCACAGGTTGCCGATCGTACTCAAGGTCCCGATCTTGGTTGAGGTCAGAATGCCTCTCATCACCACGGCATTGGCCCCAATAAAGGCCCCTTCCCCAACCACCACACCGGCAGGGTGCGGAAAATCAAGCTGACGGCCATCCCTACTCACATAGGCGTTGATTCCAGGAGCACCGATAACTGCGCCATCCCCAATCTTCGCCCCTTTTTGGATCCATACTCCCCGATGGATGGTACAGTTGGTACCAAGAACTACATCATCATCGATCCTGGCTTCAGGATGGATATGGCTATGCACTCCAATCTTTGCTGTTGAGGCCACTCCAAAAGGCCTCTGAATCAAGCTCGAAACTTCCACATGTCCTGATTCCAAGAGATTTCTCAACAGATCAATATAGCTGGCGCGAGCATCCATCACCACAATCAGTCGGGAATGCGGGCATTTCCCCCTCAACTCGACCTCGAGTTCCACCGAGCAGAGAATGACTGACTCATCCTCCCTTCTCCAACAGGAAGGGCTGCGGTCGCAATAGCAAAGTTCCCTTGGTGCAGCGACTCCAAAACAGGCAATCCCTTGCACCTGCGCCAGCAGATCCGCATGGGCAAGCAACTCTCTAGGCAATATGTCCGCCGAAAGTGGAAGCCTCAGGATGAACTGTTCGCTTTCATCCATTACATTGGGAGCAGATAATATGACATACCAATTCCACCTGTGCCTTCTCCAATCCTACATAAAGGGGAAGACTGAGCACGCGCATTGAAACACTTTCTGAAATAGGACAAGGTTTTTTTTGATTCGGGTGCAAGAAAGGCAGTGTGTTGAGGGATGGGTAAAAATATCTCCTCGGAAAAATCCCCTGCCCCTGTAGGGCTGTGCGAACACGCATCATTATCTCTTGGCTCGGAAAAACTACCGGGTAATAGGAATAATTATACTCCAGTTCAGGGCTTAGGTGAGGCCTTTCCACCAGCATGTCACTCAAAAGAGCATCGTACCAGAGAGAACACTCGCGGCGAGCCTCAATGATTTTTTCGAGTTGGGGCAGAACGGCTAACCCCATCGCTGCATGGAATTCTGAAAGTTTGGCATTGATCCCAATATCAAAATAAAAATCCTCACCCGAGTGTCCGAATTTGCTCATCAAATATAAACGCTCAGCCAAATCAGGGTTAAAAGAAATAACCGCACCACCCTCTCCAGTGTGAAAAAGCTTGGTTGCATGAAAACTGAGCGTACTACAGTCCCCGTAGGACAAAAGCGAACGCCCTCTCAGTTTCACACCGAAAGCATGAGCCGCATCATAAATCACCTTAAGCCCGTGCTTGGTGGCGATTTTTTCAATCTCTTCCACCGCACAAGGATAGCCATAAACATGGGTGGCCAAAATTGCCGTTGTCTTTTTCGTAATGGCCCGTTCGATCAGAGATGGATCAATGCAAAATGTCTGAGGACAGATATCCACGAATACCGGATCACACCCCTCCCACAGGATGGCATTTGTGGTGGCCACATAACTGTAGGGTGTCGTAATGATCTCTCCTGTGAGATTCAGCGCTTTGATTGCAAGCTGCAAAGCCAGTGTTCCGTTGCTGACGGGCAGCAGATGAGGAACGTCCAGGCGGATCTTCAGAAGCTCCTCCAACTGAATGCATAACGGTCCATTATTGGTGACATGACCCGATTCCCAAATCTTTTCAAGAAGTCCGGAATAATCCTCTATTTTCGGAAGAAAAGTACGCGTCACGAGTATCTGGCCTGCATAGGGTGCCACATTCTTACCCTGAACCTTTTCAGTAGTATTCCCATTCATCGTAGTTCTATCTTGCCGATTAAGCCGTAGCTGGCCGTGTGTTTGCGTGTGTGCATCTTCATCAGTTTTTGCACGGATGGGTTATCCAATCGAGTAGCGAAGGATGCACCAGATTGCACGAACACCATCTTTCCAGTTGATCTTCTTTCCCTCTGCGTAGGTACGACCGTGGTAGGAAATGGCGACTTCGTAAATGCGTACTGATTTCTTGGCTAGTTTGGCGGTGATTTCCGGTTCGAATCCGAAGCGGTTCTCCTCAATCGTAATGCTCTGTAGAATCTCCCGACGTACGGCCTTGTAACAAGTCTCCATGTCCGTGAGATTGAGGTTTGTGAACATATTCGAGAGGAGGGTCAGAAAACGATTTCCAATAGAGTGCCAGAAATAGAGCACTCGGTGCTCTTGTGATCCAATGAACCGCGATCCAAAAACCGCGTCGGCTTTGCCTTTAAGGATGGGTCGTAGAAGTATCGGGTACTCCGTGGGATCGTATTCCAGATCGGCGTCCTGGATGATCACAACGTCGGCCGAGGCATGGTGTATGCCCGTCCGCAGGGCTCCTCCTTTACCCTGGTTGATTTCATGATGGATCACTCGGATGCGGGGATCCGTAGGCGCAACACGCTCCAGTTCTTCCCGGCTCCCGTCGGTTGAAGCATCATTGACAATGATCAGTTCAGCAACTTCGGGCTGCTTTAGAACAATGCTAATCACTTCGGCAATGGTGGCCCGCTCATTGTAGGCAGGCATAATGACAGAGAGACAGGGAGTCATGCAAAAACTAGTTAAAGAGGAAGAGCTTAGGTCAGAGGATCAAGCTAACTTTTAACCCAATTGGTGGTAAGTCTCCAGAACCACCTTGGGGGCTCCAATGGCCATGATACGAGATTCATGAATAAGCATGGCTCTGTCGGCAAACCGTTCCATCGAACGGGCATCATGGGTGACAAGAACGATCGTCTTGCCCTCGAGCTTATAGCGCTCAAAGAGAGCAAAGCATTTTTCCTGAAACACAAAATCTCCCACAGCCAGCACCTCGTCCAGAAGCATGATCGGGGCATTCACCTGCATGGCGACGGCAAAGGCTAGGCGCACCGACATTCCGCTTGAGTAATGTTTTACCTGAAGCTCCATGAAATTTTCGAGCTCTGCGAAATGCACCAACTCATCATAGCATTTCTCAATCTGGCATCGGGTAAGCCCCAGGATGGTGGCGTTAAGGAAGACATTCTCTCGCCCCGTCAACTCCGGATTAAAGCCTACTCCTAATTCGAGCATAGGAGCAATTCTCCCATTGATGAGCAAGCTACTTCCTTTATCCGGACGGTAGATTCCGGCAAGGATCTTCAGGAGTGTTGACTTGCCCGACCCGTTTCTACCCACGATGCCGAAAAACTCCCCCTCATGAACCTCAAAATTGATATCATCAAGGGTCTTGCGTGGCCGCCGTTCGTTGCGGACATGAACCTTCATGAGGCGTTCGCGTAGCGTACCACGGCGCTCTGCAGGAAGGCGGAAGGTCTTGGAGAGATTTTGGACAGTGATTACTGGAGGCATAGTTTTGTAAACGCCTGGGTTCTGAAATTTTTATCAACAAGTAATCTGTTAGAGATCCTCGGTCATTTCTCCTTCCTTTAAGTTGAAGATGAAAACGCCCAAAAGGAAAATGAGACAACTCATGCCAATTACATAACAATATCCGGACTTGGTCAGCCCTCCAATTCCAACCAGAACAAAGCGCGAATAGGTTAGAATGCCGCTCATGGGATTGATGAACATATAGAAACGTAGTTTTTCAGGAACCATACTCATCGGGTAGATAACCGGTGTCAGCCAAAAGCCCAGCTGGATCACCACCTCCCAAAGGCTGATCATGTCTCGAACCTTCACAACGACGATGCTGAGGATCAGACCAATCCCCATCACCAGCAGGTAAAGGGCAATCAGCAGTGGTAGAAACCAAAGCACACGCCAATGAAGAGGGACCCCATCTACAAATGCAAATAGGGCAAAGATGATAAGGTTAAAAAAGAGTCCAATAAAAGCGGCGGAAACGGCCGACGCCACTAGAATGATTCGAGGCAGATACACTTTACGGATCATCTGGTAGTTTCCGATAAATCCCATCATGCCCGCCGTGGTTGCCTGGGAAAACAAGTCCCAGAGCATGATCCCCAATAGAAGGAAGGGCTTATAATGGGGAGTCTTTTGGTTGAAAACAAAGGTGTAGACAAAGTAGAGCACTCCGAAGAGCGCCAGTGGCTTGAGCAGCGTCCAGACATAACCCAAAATGCTGCCATAATAGCGCATCTTGAAATTGGTCCAGGTGAGCGCCACAAAAAGACGCCAAGCATAGGCTAAATCAGGAGAAGACATGGGATAAAAATTTTGCGCGCTTCTTATCAGTCCAAGATTAGTGAGTTCGCACGCTTCTTAATGATAAAAATCTGCATGGCCATGCGCAGGGAATCTCCGAACAAACGGATCTTGCTTCCAGCCACATCATACCAATCAACAGGGAATTCAACGACTTTTGCACCCGACTTCAACAAGAGCAGCAACAATTCCACATCAAACGCAAAACCAGTGGTTTTTAAGAATGATTGAATTTTCAAATATGTACTTTTCTTGACGATTTTAAAACCGCATTGCGAATCATAGACGGGGATTTGGGTTAATCCCGATACCAGTGTGGCAAAAATTCTCCCCGTGAAATGACGGAGTAATGAGCGATGAATGGAATGTCCGAGCATCTTAACCCTACTCGCAAAGAGTGCATCTGCAGCACAAGAATCCGAACGGAAAAATGATTCTGCCCGCATGATTTCGGTGGCATTCACAGCCCCATCAGCATCGGCAAAAGCGAGTAGTGAAAAACCATTTGTATTTTCCCAGCCTCTGTGAACCGCTCCTCCCTTGCCGGTATTTTTGGATACAAACCGTGGTGGTAGAATCTCTACACGGTTCAAATTGTCGCCTGCTTTTAATCTATTAATTAGTTCAGTCAGTTTTTTTTGCTGCTGAGGGCATGATCCGTCATCTGAAATAAGAACAGAAAAATGACCCGGCAACACGGCCACCAATTCGGCTAAAAATGGAATCAACCTCTCGGTATCATTGTAATGAGGTATGACCAACAGGGTTCTGGACATGGTTAAGATCTTTTATTCACGCCAAGCTGCCGCCTTTGGCCGTTCTGAGATGATGTGTCAGAGGCCGACAATGGGAGTACACAATCTTGGGGTGAAATCCCTGATGGTGAATAAGTTGTCCTGTGAGGAACAATGTTCAATTTCATCATCTCGCTTTATCCGTGGCGATACTAGAGTGTGCCTATAAAAAATTAATGTATCCACTTTGCTTGACAGCCCTTGTTCAGATCAGAACAACTCAGCCTCTATCAAGCTTTTCCCAACGATATCCTTAGCCGATAGGATGGGGTTCTCATCTTTGTTTAACGGCCAATCAATACCAATTCGAGGATCATTCCAAAGAAGCGTTCGTTCCCTCGCCGGCGTGTAGTACTCAGTGCATTTGTATTGAAAATCAGCAGTGTCGCTCAATACCAGAAATCCGTGGGCCAGCCCGGGGGGAACCCAGAGCCTCTCTTTATTCTCGGCGCTGAGGATATGCCCATCCCACTTGCCGAATGTCGGAGAGTTTTTTCGCAAATCAACGAAAACATCGAAAACAGCCCCCTGTGTTACCCAGACGAGTTTCCCCTGCGGGTTCTCGATTTGGTAATGAAGGCCACGCAAGACATTCCGCTGAGAGCGTGAGTGATTGTCCTGAACGAACTCCTCATCAATACCGATTCCGGCGAATGTCTGCCGATTCCAAGACTCCAGGAAAAAGCCGCGATTATCCCCAAATACCTTGGGTATGAGGCGGTAGGCACCATCGACTTTTGTGGCGATCCGTTCCATATTACTTCTGCCCGCGTTTCAGCACTTCACGGAGATAGTTTCCATAGCTTGATTTTCCAAGCGGTTCAAGTGCCCGTTCAAATGCTGCTTCATCCAGGAAACCCATTTGCAACCCGATCTCCTCGAGACAGGCAATCCGCAATCCCTGACGATTTTGAATCGCCCGCACAAAATCCGCTGCTTCAAGCAGCGACTCATGAGTCCCCGTGTCCAGCCACGCAACTCCACGTCCAAGTCGCTGCACCTGTAAACGGCCTGCATCCAAATAAAGTCGGTTCAAATCGGTGATCTCAAGTTCTCCTCGGGCAGATGGTTTGAGGGATCGTGTCATTTCGACGACATCGCTGCTATAAAAATAGAGGCCAGGGACTGCATAGTTACTCCGGGGAACCGTTGGTTTTTCCTCAAGGGAAATAGCGTTGCCTTCCTTATCGAACTCCACAACTCCGTAAGCAGAAGGATCGGCAACTTCGTAGCCGAAGACCGTGGAGCGGTCTTTTTTCTGATCGGCCTCTTTGAGGAGAGTGGTAAAATCCTGTCCGTAAAACAGATTGTCCCCCAACACAAGTGCTGCAGGTGCTCCCGCAAGAAACTCCGCACCGATGAGAAATGCCTGGGCAAGCCCATCAGGCGAAGGCTGCTCGGCATAGTCAAAGCGCACACCAAAACGGGAGCCGTCACCAAGGAGGTGCCGAAATGAAGGGAGATCTTGAGGAGTTGAAATGATGAGGATGTCACGGATTTCAGCAAGCATGAGCACCGAGATCGGATAATAGATCATCGGTTTGTCATAAACCGGCATGAGCTGTTTGCTCACAGCCATAGTCAGGGGATGAAGTCTGGACCCTGTACCGCCTGCCAGAATGATGCCCTTGCGGGGGAGGGAAGAACATTCACTCATCGTATTGATAGTATGAGTCTTAAAGCAGCCCGGTCCACGAGCGCCGCCAAGTGGTAGGAGCCCAATTTGAGGGAAGATAGATAAGTGCTGCAAGAGCAATAATCCAACTCAGGATACCCGCATTCAAACTGAGGTTATACCATCCAGGAGCTTTGAACTGAAAAACAACTTCGTGCGATCCCAGGGGAACGAAAGTCGAAAGAAGGGCGGCTTCAGCACGTTTTATCTGCGAAGGATGACCGTCGATTGTAACCGTCCAATCCGGATGATAGGCCATGGTCGAAATAAGCCACCCGGAAGCAGTGGGCGGAATCTGAAAGCTCATGTTGTCGCCATTATTTGAACGGTAGTTTTGCAGTGGAACGCGATCGAATGGCTCTCCTCCATGTCCTTGATATTTCTGCTGAAGCTCAATCTGATTCGCCCCTTTGGCAGCTCCGGCGAAGCCAGGCATTGAGGGATCAATACCGTCCAGTTCAAGCGTGATCAAATTTTGTGGCGCAAGCTGCAGGGCGGCGGGAGCCATGGCAAAACTGTCGCGAGGTAGCACGACAAAATCGTGAGCTAAGAAGCCTGGATAGAAAGATTGGGGATTTGCGAGCACTACAAAAAACTCATTCTCAATCAAGGTGGGGAAGATGGACTGAAATGTTTTTTGGAGATCCTTGGGCGTGTTGGGATCCTGCTTGTCGATAAAGATATAACTGCAGCCCAAAAGGCTCAGACCGGTCCTGATGCTATCAAGTGAAGCCATCGAGGCATTCTGCAGAGCGCGCCGCCAAGTAAGTCCAAAGTAACCGTTGAACGCTTCCTGCTCGATAGGCTTACCTGTCAGGGAGGGCAGTTGGAGATAAAAGTAGCGTCCCGAGAGCGGAAAAATTGATCCTTTATCTGGAGCCTGTTTGAGTTGGGAACAGATTTGTTCGAAAGCCGGGTAGGTCCCCTCAGGAAGAGCACCTGTAGCATATCGCATGAGGTAGACGGAGTAGTCCCCCCCCAGCAACAGCAACAGTACCAGGGCGATTCCCCCCGCAGGAAGAATGCGTGCCCAAGCTGACTTTGTCAGCAGTGCCCCCGCAATGCCGAAGAGCAATGCTACGACAAGTGAACCTCCCACCTGCCAGAAGGACCATGGAGCACGGATATCATGAGCAAAGGGGAGCAACTCGTAGAGACGAAAGCCTGGGACACCAAGATAGACAAGCAGCGCTGCAATGCGTGCCAGGTCCCGATGGGGATGTACTGGCCAGATTTTCCAAAGCAGGACACACTGGGCCACGCTCACCACCCAGAAGAGTGGAATTGTAAAATCTGCCACCCCCTGAGCCGACCGAAGAAATTCCAACGCCCCTTGGGCAATGCATCGAGGACCTGCACTCATCCAACTCAGGAAGAGAAGCGCGCCAAAGACCAATTTTAATGGGTTCAGTAGTGTGTTTCTTTCTTTCTCGGCAGTTCTTGAACTACTCCACCAGGCCAGTAGTCCGAAGATGAGCGCACTAAACCCAACATAAAAACCACCCAGATCTGCGGTATATCCCGGAGGCATCCCCTGTTGCAATTCGTTTCCGCGATCAAGCCATGATAATACCGACTTGAGCGAAAAATTCTGTTGCCAGCTTTCAAATGGATCGAATTGGAACATTGCCAGCCAATGCATCTCACGCAACGTCGGCAGCAACGGAACGACTGCAAGCGGCAAAAATACCAGCAATGAGCGCCCCAGCCATTTGATGAGTTCATCCCTGGATGAGCGATCTTCAATACAGAGATAAACGGTGAAGAGAAGGGCCAACGGAGCGAAGACAACAGCCAACTTGGTGAACGTGACTGTCATCCCAGCACTGAGAATCGCTAGAATAAAAGCTTTTTGCCATGTTGGAGACTTCGCCAATCCAAACAATGCCCAAAGTATCCAAGGAGCGAAGACCATGGCAAAAACTACGGGAAGATGCTCGTTTGCTCCCAAACGCAATGCCATCTGCGGCCCCAGGATGTAGGCGACGGATCCGAGCCATGCCGCCGTCTCGTCACCTATCCAACGCTTCAAAAATGCAGCAACACCGAGACCACCAAGGAATGCCGCCGTAAGGGCCGCCAATTTTGCCCCAAGGATGACACCAAACGGAAAGATGAATGTCTTCAAGAGGATATAGGAAAATCCTGTCGTAAGCCCTGGTGCTTGCGACCCTCCTCCTAGAAACAGAGGACTCCACCATCCACTCCAAGGATGAAAATCGAGCGCCTTTGATGTGTTGGCCAGGAGTTCCTGATCTGAAGTTCCTTTGCTAATCCAGACAATGCCGACAACAATGGCAGCTAACAGGCTTGCCCAGAATGACTTGGTAAGTTTCATGCTTATGGTTTTTGAGAAGTAGGTGTGGAAATTAAGTGTTTAAAAATGTAAATAGCCTGAGTCTCCGGATCATAGCCCGTGATGGGCTTGAAGGTTCTCCAGAAGAGTTCGGGTCGATAGAGGTCTTTCCAGAAAGTATTGATCGTGTAAATCGGTTCGTACTGAATCCCTTGTTGGCTCCACTGCTCAAGCAGTCCCCTGATTTGGGTCACCGTCGGACCGAAGACAATGATGTAGTCAGGGAGAGTCACCCCTTTGAAGTGGATCGGGGGGAGATTCCTGAACTGCGCTTCTTTCTTCTGCTCTGGATTTAGCTGCCATGCATAAACAGCATTCGGCGCATGAAACATCAGCGGGTAGTTCATGTACTCTGGGAGAACCCATATTGAGGAACCTGGAGAAATGTTTTCCCTAATCCACTGAGCCGTTGGCTGATAAGGATCCTCCGTTGGCGAAAGTAATTCTCCAATATATTCAGCCGCTAGAGACCTAGGTTGTCCTCCGTTCAATAGAGTGGTGGTATATACAACAACCGCCAACACCCAGCCAAGAGATTGCTTCATTCTGATTACGAGAATTAGAACCACTGATGTGATCCCTATACAGATTGGCAGTGCACCTGCCATGTACCGGATATCGGACAACGTAGCCCCTTCAAGAAGCTGAGTAGAAAGTACTGTGATGACAACAACATAGACAGTCAGGGCAGTAAGGAACCTCCTAAGTGTTGAACTTCCACGGAATACCGCGAAATAAACTGCTATGAGAAGGATCCCGTAAGATACAAACGCGCAGTCGTTCATATCTCTCCAGTTCCAAACAAACAGATTCAGCCTTTGGCTTAAAGAGCTTCCATGTAAATAGCCGCCTAGTTTCGTCCCCAAAGGATTCCATCTCCAAAGAATCAGCAAGCCTGCAATAAAAGGGGGCATCAAAATCCGCAGCGTAGGAATCGATCCCATTCTTAAAATTTCCCTTCGCCATAACAGGACATCCACCCCCATGCAAACATACACCGCTACGAGCCAAGTATAGTTACTAAGAAGAAGTAATGCTGAAAAAATTCCCATCAGAACTTGCGAGGTGCTCGTCCGCAGCCCTCTGGCATAAGATATAAGACAAGCCGTTGTTAACATGATGGCCGGTCCGTAATAATGACAGTTTCTGAAATAAAGAAAAAACGAGATGTTTCCCAAGATGGCCATCCCAACAACTATCAATTCCAGCCAACTGAGCCCACAACTCATAGCAAACACCATGATCATCAGTACTGTAATTACTCCACATGCTGCAAATGGCCCCCTGACCGCCGCAGGAGAGTCTCCAAATAGTTGGATTGAAGCTGCTGCAAGATATCCAGGTAAGGGAGGCATCCCCTGTTGTCTGCCATTAACTAAAAGCAATCCCTCCCTGTAAGCGACGAGATTGGAACCCACCATGTCCACAGTATCACCTGCTTCGATGATAGCCTTCGCATTGAGTGCATCCATCGCCTCGTCATCCCAGAGCGCATGATGACCCAGTCCAGCAAAGAGCAGAATTACACTCAAAAATGTCGTTAAAATGACGACAAGCCAAGAATGCTTTCCTTTGGGCAATGAACTGGAAGCCGTCATAGGGGTTTGGAAGCGATCACGATGGCTTGGACAAATAGGTCAGACGGACCAAACTGATAGTCGGTTGCTAAAAACCCCTCGCGTTGGACCATGAGTTCGGACAGTTTACGAGATCTCAAGAGAGAAATTTCGGGAGGATGTAGGATTGCATTACTCCCCACCATATATTTCAGCACCCAATGCCAAGTCCCGAGCACAAGTACACTGGGAGCAAATCGATACGGCCAGAAAATCACGATTTTCCCCCCCGGTCTTAATACTCGGAGAGCCTCCCGAAAAATCACCCCAATCTCATCCTCAGTGAAATGCTCGACCACCCCGAGACTATAGTAGCCATCAAAGGTATTGTCTGGAAATGGCAACGCCAAGATATTGCCATGAACAACATCAATGGCCTCCGGATTATTTCTACTATAAATCCTAAGAGCGTCCTGCGAGATGTCCAGTGCAGTGACTTGCATCCCTCGCTGGATATTAATATCGACTTGCCCGCTGCCACATCCGGCGTGGAGCAGTTTGGCTCCTCGCGAAAATTCCCCAAAGATAACCCTGTCTAAATTTCTCCTAATGAAGGTCTGCCTGTAAAAGGCTGCTATCAGGTCATAGACAATGCCACTCTTTCCGGCCGATTTCCTCCAGTAACCATCCCAATTCTGAGGATCTTGCAGTCCATCCTCGAATCTAAGGGTTCTTTTATCGACAAGGAATCTTTCGGGTGCCGCGAGATACTCCAAGGCTAGTTCAAATACGGTCCTTACGGTTCGAAGCGCCGCTACCATTGTCATTTTTGAATGTCCATAAGTTCTGGCAGGCAAAACAATCGGCACTTCCTCAATTCTCACTCCATTTTTGATGAGTATGAAAATACTTTCCACAAAAAATGCATACCCTTTGGAACGAATCAGAGAAAACATTCCTTTGTCTAACAAATCCAATCGATATCCTCGAAAGGCACCACTGGCATCATGAGTGATTCCAAGAAGCGATTTCGTAAGCCAATGCCCTGCCCCGGTCATAAAGCGCCGGAAGAAGTTCCACCCAGGAAGACTGTTATTCTGGATCCACCTAGATCCTACCGAAAAATCAGCCTCCTCCAATGCCCCGAGAAGTTTAGGGATATCGGAAGGACTATGAGTAAAATCACAATCTAATGTTACAAGTCTGGAATATCCATTTGCATAGGCCCACTCGATCGCTTCTTTGTGGGCACTACCAATCCCAGACTTCCCCTCCCGATGCTTTATGAGAAGACGAGGGTAATCACTTTTTTGCTGTTCCAACACCTCTCCGGTACCATCAGGAGAGCCGTCGTCGATGAAAAGCAGATCCGCATCAAGACCCAAAGCCATAATCTCCCTGCATATCTTTGGCGCATTCTCCCGTTCGTTGTACGTGGGAATGAAGATTAACGACTTAGTTTTCATTTTTATGTTGCTCGAGCATCAGATGGATCATTTGACTGAATCCAGTTTTTGGTTCCCATCCTGTTCTTTTATTCAGCTTATTGAAATCACCCACCAATACTCCCTGCTTTTCATTTTTAGTAATAAGACCTTTGTCTACCGTGACATATTCCTCCCAATTTAATCCCAATCTTGAAAATACTGCCTCCACGAATTCTCTGACCGAGTGGGTGATTCCAGTCGCAATGATATAGTCATCAGGTAGTTCTTCGGCAATGATCGACTGCATCGCTTCGACATAATCCGGAGCGTATCCCCAGTCGATTCTGGCATCCAGATTGCCTAGAGGCAGACTCGTTCTTTTCCCCAAGAGGATAGCAAGTGCCCCGTTGACGATTTTTTTAGAGACGAATTTTTCAGAACGATAGCCCGACTCATGGTTGTACAGGATGCCACAAGAAGCGTGGACGCCATGCATTCTGCGATAGTATCTGCATGCCTCAATTCCCGCAGATTTACTTATCCCATAAATATTTACGGGCCGAAAAGGGGTCAGTTCATTCTGGGGAAATTCATTAACATCGCCAAAGACATGAGAGGAGGCCGCGTAAAAAAGCTTCCCCCCACGGAGCACCTGCTGCATTCCATTCAGGAAAGCGACCACTCCAAGAACGTGTACATCAAAACTGTTGCGAAAAAGCTCTGCTTCGGATGACACGCGACGATCCTCGGACGAATGGTGATACGCCGCCAAATAATAAATTTCATCCGGCTTTTCTTTCTCCAAAAAATCCGCGACTGCCAGCGAATCCGTCAGATCCATATCCCCACGTCCAACTCCGAGGACGTAGTGCCCCTGTCTACGAAGCAACTCAGAAAGTATTCGACCGTCCTGTCCCTTGTGACCGACGATGAGAACCCGCTTCATCCCTCAACGATCTCAATGCTTGGAAGCGGAAAAATCATCTTGCCTCCTGCCTTAAGATAGGCAGCCTCTCGTTGGATGAGATTGTCCCGGAAATGCCAGGGCAACACTAGCAGATAGGCCGGCCTTTGTGCATGGGCGTCGTTTTCGGAAATAATAGAGATCAAAGTTCCCGGAGTGAAGGATCCGAATTTATCAGGATTAACTTCCGCAATGGCCTCAAGGTCCTCTTTTGTCATGCCGCAGAATTGAAGGATCACATTTCCTTTTGTGGAAGCGCCATAGCCAAAAATCTTCGCCCCGCTTACTTTCAATTTATGGAGGAGATCCCGTAACTCGTCTCTGTGCCGAAGCACCCTTTCCTTGAACTGCTCGTAAGGCCCGAGTTGGTCAAGACCAAGATCCTGCTCTGATTTAATCATGGATGATATATGATCCTGATTTGAAACTAGGGACGATTCACTTTTGCAAATAGTAACGGCAAAGCTCCCCCCATTCGTATCATTAATCTCAACATCCAAAATTCTCAGACCACATCGTTCCGCCATCCATTTAATCTGACGGAGGGCATAATATTCCACGTGCTCATGGCAGATTGTATCGTAAGCATTACGCTCCATCATGAGGGGCAAGTAGCTCTGTTCAAGATGCCAGATGCCGTCCTCGGCAAGGACTGCTGCAATATCGCGAACGAACTGCATAGGATCCTCCAGATCATAAAACATCGCGATTGAGCTGATGATTCTCGCTTTGCGAATACCTAGGTGGGAGATGAAATTTTCTGCCGTGAAAAAGTCTGGAATGGCAGTGATGCCCTCCTGGTAGTATTGGCGGAACTTGGCACTTGTCGGATCCATTCCCACACGGTCAATTTCCTTTGGATAGAAAGAAAGGGAAGTGCCGTCATTGCTTCCTATGTCCAAAACAAGATCGCCTGGGACGAGGCTGATTATTTTTTGAAGTTTTTCAGCTTTCTCCCTCAGATGGGAAACCATCGATGCATTAAGCCCAGATCGATAACCATAATTTTCCCCATACATTTTGTCGGCCTCAAAGGAATGACGCAACTGCACAAGATTGCAGACTCCTTGACCATGGCATTTCACAAGCTCAAGGGGACCTGCGGGCACTTCCTCCTCTGATCTTTTAGGAAAAACACCGGTGAGGGCCTGATCACCCAGTGACAAAATGTCAACCAAGTGCGCGTTACCACAGATCCTGCATTCTGAAATTCTGTTTATTTTCATGATTTATTCCTGATGATTAAATTATTACTTTCCAAAGTATCCGGGGGTTAAGGGATCAACAACAGGTTCGCCCTTGAGTCGCGCCAGATCTGCATCCACCATAATTTTTACGAGCTGCGGAAACTTCACCTTTGGTTCCCAGCCCAGTTTTTTCTTTGCTTTGGAGGCATCCCCAATCAGCAGATCAACTTCCGCTGGACGCTCATAGCGGGCATCATGTCGTACAAATTCCTTCCAATCCAAATCGAGATATTCAAACGCCATCTGCACAAACTCTTTCACTGAATAGGTCTCGTTTGTAGCGATAATATAATCGTCAGGGTTATCCTGCTGGAGCATTAACCACATCGCCTCGACATACTCAGGTGCATATCCCCAGTCACGACGAGCTTCCATGTTACCAAGAAACAACTCTTTTTGCTTGCCGAGCTTGATGGCTGCAACTGCCCTGGAAATTTTGCGAGTTACAAAATTTTCACCTCTCCTAGGGCTTTCATGGTTGAACAATATTCCGTTGCTGGCATGAAGGCCGTAGCTCTCACGATAGTTGATGGTGGCCCAGTAGGCAAAAAGCTTCGCGACACCGTATGGGCTTCTTGGCCAAAAAGGAGTTGTCTCTTTCTGAGGAATTTCCTGCACCTTGCCAAACATTTCACTGCTTGATGCTTGATAAAATCGTGCATTTACCCCCGTTTCCCGCATTGCTTCCAAAATACGAATCGTTCCAACACCTGTTACATCGGCGGTATATTCAGGAATATCAAAACTGACCCGCACATGACTCTGTGCGGCCAAATGGTAAATTTCTTGGGGCTTGAGTTCGTAGATAAGTTTTACCATCTGAACCGAATCAGCAAGATCTCCGTAGTGCTTGAAAAAGCGGATTTCATTCAAGGCAGCATCATCGTAGAGATGATCAATCCTGAGCGTATTCAAGGTGCTGGCCCTGCGTATTACCCCATGAACCTCATACCCCTTTGCAATCAGCAAATCAGCCAGATATGATCCGTCCTGCCCCGTGATGCCGGTAATCAATGCACGTTTCGACATGGTTTATTTTATATTTGAAATTGTTTTTAAATATCAGATTGGCAAAATCAGATTCTGCGATAATGCGGATGCTTTATCGCCAAGAAGTTGGAGCGGGATGGATTTGATTAGCCCTCTCTGATAAAGTAGATTGATCGCAGGCTTTTCAACTGGCAGTTGAAACTCATAAGCATAGCCATCAATTTCCTGTTTTGGGGGAATACGATCGTTCTCATAAATACAAAAACCATCGAGATCGTTTAAAAAATAAAATCCGCGTATTCCATTTGGTTGATTGGGTGCAACACCGTATCTGAAGAAATTGTGATTGTCATGCCCTTTAATCAGTTCGGCACGGGCAGGAATCCAACTTGGAAAAAAGAGCTGATTGTGATAACGGAAAATATTTAATTCTAAACACGGATCTAATGTATAAGGTGTTTTTTCCAATATTCATACTTTAGCAAATATAATATTTAAAAATTGATCCGCTCCTTCTCCACCACAAGTGGACGCTTAAGTACCTGGGTATGAATAGCTCCTATGTATTCTCCTAGGATTCCAATGAAGAACAGTTGCACCGAGGCAAAGAAAAAAATACCGATCACCATGGGAGCAGTCCCAATAGGCAGGCTGTACCAAAACAGCAACTTATAGATTAAGTATAACATGTTATTCTGCATGTCGAAGGTGATGTCAGACATGTGAAGGAAGTAATTGGCGAAGTACTCCTTGATCACATAGCCCTTGTACCCGGCGCAGATGACGAAATCACGGATGCCATGTGCTGCGTATATTTTCATCACATGCCAGAGAATCGGCTTTCCACCTATCTCGACCATTGGTTTTGGCCGGGATGAGGTTTCTTCGCTGATGCGGGTGCCGAGACCCCCTGCCAAAATGACGCATTTCATGGAGCGCATGAACTATCCCTTGGAGGAGATGAAGGGAAGCCCGAATATTCCTTAAAATGAACTTTTAAGCTCCAAAGAGTTGTAAATTTTTACGGGAAGTTTTCTCATTGAAAAGAGATTCCGTTGCCTTACGATGCATGCATGCCTAAACGTCGCGACGGGATTATGACAGTCCGCATTCCCACGGATGAAAAAAATATACTTCTGGCAATTGCCGACCGTCTGGACATCACCCTAAGCGATGTCGTCGTGAAGGCTTCACGTGATTTTATCGCCGCAAACGCCGGGATTTCCGGGAAAACCGCTTCCAAACCCTCAAAGGTTCCTGCAAAAATAACGGCAAAATCGCCAAAATCAAAAGTCAGGTAGGCCGGGCCGTCAGTTCCATTACTCGGGAAGGCAGTCCCTGCCTCTCCTATCTCTCCAAACCTGGAAAGCTCCGGTTCGGTTGGGTGATCACCTCGATTGGCTTAAGAATCTCGGCACGCACTGGAACAATCCCAGCCCCGATCATGTCGATCTTCCGGGCGGCAACCATGCTCAGATCGAGAATTCTACCCTTTGCAAAGGGTCCCCGGTTATTGATCCGCACGATCACACTCTTCCCATTTTTCAGGTTGGTGACTTTGACCATAGTGTTGAAGGGAAGTTTCTTATGGGCGGCCGTGCAATCTTCGGAATGGTAGTGCTCCCCGTTTGCAGTCAACCGTCCGATCCATCTCCCTCCATAGTAGGAAGCCTTGCCCGTCTCGACAGCAACTGGCTTGGATTCATAGAGTGCGGGCGTTGGGGATCGCGTCGTCAAGTCGGCACATCCCGAAAGGATGAGGGGAACAATAGCCGACATCATCACCAAAAAAAACGATCCGGGGGAGAAACGCATCTGCTAATCAAGCCTGGCAATCCTTCCATCGGCAAGCTCTCAACAATTATATTGTCATCAAAATATTCTTTCAGCCTTCATCAATTCTGTCACTTCATGCAGTATTACCCATCTGTCATGTCCGGCTCCGACCTTCCCCACCATCCGCATCGCCTGAGCGACGCATTGCATTTCCTTTCGCGATTCATCACACGTCCCGGCTCGATCGGTTCCATCTGGCCCAGTTCTCGCCAACTCGGTGAAGCCATGATCGATGAGATCGCCATGCAACCAGGAGATGTCGTGGTCGAGTACGGCCCAGGAACCGGCCCCTTCACGAGCGTTCTGAAGGAACGGATGCCAAAAGGGGTAGAGTATCTTGGCATCGAGTTCGACCCGGAACTCCACCGCAATCTGGTGCGTCGCTTTCCAGGAATGAGATTTCATCATGGGTCAGCAGAGGAAACGCCCGAAATCCTAGCTCATCACAAGCTCGGTCCTGCAAAATTTGTCGTCTCGGGACTTCCCTTTGCCAACATGCCCCCCACCCTGCAGCGGAAAATTTTGCAATCAACCCGGGATTCGCTGCGACATGACGGCACCTTCCGCACCTTCACCTATCTACTCTCCACGCTCAATCCGAGCACGATAAGCTTTCGCCGTCTGATGAGGGAGCACTTTCATGAGCATCATACAGCAAAAACCGTCATGATCAACTTCCCCCCAGCACGCGTCTTGAGCTACTCGCGACCGGTACAGGAAGTTTAACCACACAGATCGATCCCGAATGGTTGATTCCGTGTTTTAAATCTCCCAAAAAAGGAGTTGGAGATTCACTCCCTCCTATTGATCGCCGTTGATTCCAACCTCAGATTTACTGAGTTTAGAAAATTGGCTGCCTCGCATGGATTCGAACCATGACAAGCAGATTCAGAGACTGCTGTGCTACCGTTACACCACAAGGCAGTGGTAAAAGTGAATTGAAGAGGGTGCCTGAGACTTTGAAAAGGTTCAAGCCCTTTGGCTTAAAAAAGTTCTAAAGCTTTTAGATTTTAGCCTCTTCGGAAACCTCTGCTAAAGGCGGAAGCTTGATGGACTCACCAACGCCACCGAATTTCGTGTAGACATGGCGGGCACCCGTGGTATTGGCACGCGTGATTCCATTGATCGTGGCAAGCCCTCGATCGCGCAACGTAACAAGGGAGGAGTGAAGCAGTTGCGTTCCGATACCCCTGTTGCGGTATTCCGGCAGAACAGCAGGTCCACTCAACAGGTGGCTGGATGCCTCGGGATCAGGATCAAGCAGCGACGCAGCGATCAGACGGTTACCCTTGGGAACCACCACACAGAGTGGCTCGTCCTTGCTGAAGAGCCGGACAACGGCATCCTTCAGGTACTGCTCCACCTTCACAAAGGAACCATTCCATGCCGAATCCAGAGAAAGGGAGTTCAGGATCACCTCGCTCACCTTCTGAACCTCCTCTTTGGTTGCAGGACGAACGACGTCCGAAGAATCCGTCTTGACGGAATCGGGAACCCCTGAACTCTGCCATGTAAAACGAATCCATGGAGAACTTGGGGAACGAAGGAGGACACCCCCGGAGACTGCGGCATCTGAAGACATGGTGCGTGTGTTGAAAAATGGTAGCATAAATCCAAAAAAGCCGGCAGAAAAAGCTGAACTCGGCTGAATAAGAGCGTGTAGGGAACGGAAAAAGGCCCGAGCGGTCAACCTTTTTCAAAATCATCCGTCGTGAAAAAGCCGGTTTTGTTTTTCCATTTTCCAAATGGTGTTTGATGAGTGGGGGGAAAAGTGAGAGATTTACTGTTTCACCACTCCTTCACGACCACATCCCTTGTCCGAATCCCACCGTCCCAAACATGAATGCGGCGTCTTTGCCGTTTACGGCCATAAGGATGCAGCGCTTTTGACCTACTACGGCCTCTTTGCCCTTCAGCACAGGGGCCAGGAGAGTGCCGGCATCGCCTCCAGCATGGGGGATGGCACCACGTTTTGCCTTCACAAAGGAATGGGACTTGTTTCCCAGGTCTTTGATCCACCCCATCTTGAATCACTTCGCGGGGACAGGGCCATCGGACATGTCCGTTATTCGACAACGGGATCAAGTACCCTGCTGAACTCTCAACCACTCGGTGTGGACACAGCCCGCGGTCAGCTGGCCGTCGCCCACAACGGCAACCTCGTCAACGCAGCCGCCCTCCGCGATGAACTGGAGACGCGCGGTTCCATTTTCCAGACAACCGTTGACAGTGAAATCGTCCTCCATCTACTGGCTCAACCCGACGAGACAATGGGGGGACCAATCGGCTCGCTCCGACGCCTTGAGGGGGCATTCTCCGTCGTGGTGATGGGAGAAAATGAAATTATCGGATTCCGTGATCCGAGCGGATTTCGTCCGCTCTCGCTTGGAAAACTCGGAGACGGTTGGATTCTCACCTCGGAAACCTGTGCCTTTGACCTGATTGGAGCGACGTTCGTCCGTGATATCGAACCGGGTGAGGTGGTGATCATCAACAATCAGGGCATCCGGTCGGAATTCCCTTTCTCCGAAAACAGGGAAGCTTTCTGTGTTTTTGAATATGTCTATTTTGCCCGTCCTGACAGCCGTCTGAGGGGAGTGACAGTCAGCAAGGCACGCATCAAGATGGGACAGGAGCTTGCACGTCTTCACCCCGTCGAGGCGGATGTCGTGATTCCCGTGCCTGACTCGGGCATCTATGCGGCTCTCGGATTTTCAGAGGAACTGGGCATCCCCTACGATCCTGCCTTTGTCCGCAATCACTACATCGGACGTACGTTCATCCAGCCAACCCAGCTGATCCGCGATTTCAATGTGCGCGTGAAGCTCAATCTGATCGGGGAGTCCGTTGAGGGAAAACGTGTTGTCGTGGTCGATGATTCAGTTGTCCGGGGCACCACCGCAAAGGCACGTGTCGTGAATCTGCGTGAGGCAGGCGCGAAAGAAGTGCATCTGCGCATCAGTTGTCCGCCACATCGCCATGCCTGCTACTACGGGATCGATTTTCCTGACGCCGAAAAACTCATCGCCAACCAATACACCCATCAGGAAATTTGTGATTATCTCGGTGCCGACAGCATCGGTTATCTTGATGTCGACGGAATGGTGCGTGCGACAGGTCTCGAAAAAAATTCCTTCTGCATGGCCTGTTTTACGGGAGAGTATCCCATTCCGTATGATGCTGCATTTGACAAACTTGTCATGGAGCGCCGTAAGAACCGTTCGCAACTACTCCCCGACGAAAGCGCCCAACCGGCTCTTTTCCCGATCCGCTCTTAATATTTCCACCATTTTTCCCGGACATGACCACCAAGAAAAAAACTACTCTCCGAAAGCCAGCACTCGCCAAAACCTCCAAGGAGAGTTCCTATGCCAAGGCAGGCGTCGATGTTGCCCTCGGCAATCAGGTAAAATCAGGTATCGGTGCCCTTGTTCGCCCAACCCATGGCGTCGAAGTGCTAGGCGGGATCGGCGGCTTCGGTGGGCTCTTCCGACCTGACTTTAAGAAACGCGGGATCAAGGATCCTGTGCTGGTCTCAAGCGTTGACGGCGTCGGCACCAAACTTAAGATCGCCTTCGCAACAGACCGTCATGACACCATCGGCGAGGATCTGGTCAATCATTGCATCAATGATATCGCCGTCACGGGAGCCACCCCCCTCTTCTTCCTCGACTACATTGCGGCGGCTAAACTCGACCCACGTGTCCTCAAGCAGATCATCACGGGTCTCTCCCGCGCGTGCAAAGCTGCCGGATGCGCCCTAATCGGCGGTGAAACGGCACAAATGCCCGGCCTTTACGGCGAAGGCGAATATGATCTGGCCGGATCGATTACCGGCATCGTCGACCGCAAGAACCTTCTGGATGGGAGCCGTGTCAAAGTCGGTGACGCCCTTGTCGGACTTCCTGCAAATGGGTTGCATACCAACGGTTATTCCCTGGCGAGGAAGGTACTCTTTGATCTGCTCGACTTGAAACTCACTGATCGTCCTGCTGGCCTTGGAACCACGGTCGGAGCCGAATTACTGAAAGTGCATCGCAATTACCTCCCCGCTTTTGAAAAGTTGCACACCATGAAGGGAAAACCTCTTCATGCCGCGGCCCACATCACCGGCGGAGGCCTCATTGACAACCTTCCCCGCATTCTACCAAAAGGATGTGACGCTCTCATCAATCCCCTCTCCTGGAAGGTCCCAGCTATCTATGGCATCATTGGACGAGGAGGTAAGGTCGATCCGCTTGAGATGTATCAGGTGTTCAACATGGGCATCGGCATGGTGCTGGTCGTTCCCGGCAAGGAGGGTGCCTCGATTGCAAAAAAACTTGGCGGACGAATCATCGGAGAAGTCACCAAGGGGAGCGGCATTGTCCGATTCAGCCCGGAACCCGGAAAGTAATACTCAGGGAGTCCTTTTCACATCACCATGAACAAGGATTCCTCCGCGACACCCATCAAGAACAAAGCGATTGGTGTTGGTCTTGGTGCCGGACTTCTTGGAGCCGTGGCGCTAGCCTTCCGCTACGGGTGGCGCAGCACCTTGCGAGGTATCATTCCCGATGCCATCTCCCCTGCCGTCTTCGCCACTCGTGTGGCAGAAACTTCTGTCGGTGAAATTGTTTATCATACCGCCGACTGCACCAATCCAGGATCGCCGCTTCTCTTCCTCCATGGAGTTTTCCCGGGAGCCTCCTCATTTGAGTGGTCAAAGATCTATCCCCGCTTTGCCACTACCTGGCGGGTTTTGGTACCCGACATGATCGGCTTCGGGGAGTCACAGAGGCCAAGTCCGGCGCTGACCGCTGAGGAACAAGTGAGATCCTTGTCCGAATTTTTGGATGCCACTTCCATCAAGGAATACTCACGGGAACCCGTGGTGATCATTGCCTCCGGTCTGAGTGCCAATGTCGCCCTTCTCTTTGCTTCGCGCCATCCGGAGAGAACATCCCGGGTCATTCTCTGGATGCCCGATGTCGCGCTCGGGAATGCCAACCCCTCACGGGGATGGCATCGTCTGA
>Ga0302197_10000212_pt1 | contig 58646 bp, 66 predicted proteins | sample II_Bog_N2_1_FD_193526 | JGI IMG/M metagenome (GOLD analysis project Ga0302197, IMG submission 193526) | Peat permafrost microbial communities from Stordalen Mire near Abisko, Sweden - II_Bog_N2_1 | ecosystem: Environmental > Terrestrial > Soil > Wetlands > Peat | place: Sweden: Abisko... | reverse complement strand
CACGCGGTCCGAACTCGACAAGCTCGCCACGGCCCAGGCTGCTGCCGGCGTCTTCGCTGGGGCCAACGAAGAGTCGCTCTGACCTTCTGAGTTCGAGTGTTTATTGGCCCACTTGGTTCCAAAAAGAGCCAGTGGGCCTTTCTTTTAAGGGCCGCAGCACATGACGAACACGACCGACACCGTAGACCTCGCCACGATCAATCCGGTCGACATCACGTCTTCGCTTTTCCAGCTTCCGGAGCTGGGAACGGATACGATGTATGCTGCCGTTCAGCCCATGAACATCTCGCGGGTGACTACGGGTTCCGTGGGCGGAACTGGCGCTTTCGACCAGCTGATGGCTGGAATGAAAGCCCAGCTCAAGCACGAGTACGAGAACAACCGGATCACCGGTGCTGAATACACGAAGGCTTTCACGGACCTCACGGCTGCTGCGATGCAAACCGCGGTGCAGTTCGTGCTTGGCGCTGACGCCAGCTTCTGGAGCTCGCAGACGGCTCAAATCCAGGCGATCACAGGGCGTATCGCCATGGAAACTGCTCGCTTTACCTACCAGAACATCTTGCCGGCTCAGTTCGCTCTTGTCGCCGAACAGGGTGATGCGCAACGGGCTCAGACTTCGGACACTCGCTTGGATGGCGTTCCCATTGCTGGCGTCATGGGCGCTCAGGAAGCTCTCTACAAGCAGCAGATCATCTCCTACCAGCGAGATGCCGAGGTGAAGGCTGCGAAGATCTTCACGGATGCCTGGATCACCCAGAAAACGATCGATGACGGCCTTCTCCCGCCCAACGGCTTCACGAATGACTCCGTGAACCTGGTGCTCACCTCGATCATGTCCAACAACGGCTTTGGCGCCCCCGTTGCCTAAGGGGCTTTGAACCAATGAGCTTCTGGAGCGACTTTTTTAGTCCGACGAAGACGATCAGCGTGTCGTCTACCGTCTATAATCTGGCTGGTGACGTCAATAAGAGGCCGAATTTCCTCGATACGACGACGCTGGGGGCTGTGCTTTCCGATAGCGATCAGTCGATCACCGAGCAGCTCCAGAACGCTTACATCAATGGTCCTGGCATCCAGCTTCGAGGCTTTTCGAGGTGGGCTCGGGACTTTGGCTACGATGACTTGGTGGGCATTTCAACCACGCCTCTGAGCCTCACTTCGGCTCTTGACCCGACAGTTCTGAAGCCTTTGCTTCCGCCTCCTCCGGCTGGCCAAAGTCTGGTCATCCAAGCAAGCTCGATCGGGCAGTTTGATTTCACCTTCTGGGTCAACGAGTTCATGGTCGAGAATTATCCGACCCTCCTGAACACGGCCTACACCTGCGATCTCAACGGAAGCACCGGCGTCGTCACGATCACTTTCGCAGACACGACGACGACCACATTCACGCTTCCCCCTTTCGACGCCACTGCCCAGTATCTCTATGTCGCCTACAACTATGGGATCCCTGGCACCCCTGGTTCTCCAGAGATCCCTGCGACTGTCGGGCCTCCTCCGACTCCGGATATTCCGGCAGTGCCTTATGTCCCAGACACTTGGACCCAGGTGCTGTTTCTCGCTTACAAGCAGGGCTCGGGAAATCCTGCGTTCGATGCGCTCTTCACGGCGACCTCGGACACTGGTCTCTTTTTTCCCTATATCCCCATCATGGTGGACAAGAACTTCATCTCGGCTTCCTACATGCCGGATGTCTACACGCAGGCGAAGAAGGCGGTTACGAAGTCGCTCAACGCCAAATATGACGACATCGTCACCAAGATCAAAGCAAACGCCAATGTCGGCGACATCGATTACGCTTACATTGTGTTCGGCGTCTCGCTGAACGTGGCTGAGAACGCCTGTCGAAACTACATCTACCAGTTCTTTCTCGACATTATGCAAGGGCTCAATCTCTCGAACAGCGAGTTCCAGGACTGGCAAGCAGCTTATGCTGTGGCTGCTGCGTCGATGGCAACCTGGGCAGAGTGGCAAGTCGCTCAGAGCGACAGCACCAACCCGCTTTATGGGACTGCAAGTCCCACTGTGGTGCCATACCCTGCTGCTCCGAGCTACTCTGTGCAGGTGGCGAGCACGAACGATGCCATCTTGAACTACAACATGACGATCTCGTGGGCCGGTCTCAATGAGACAACGGGCTCGGGACAGCTCATGAACGAGCTGGGAGTTCCGGCAAAGGCTGGTGAGTTCTGGTTCGAGAACACTTCGAACACCTTTGTCAGCGCTCCAGCCTGGGTGAATGCTGCCATTGGTTCGCTTCCCACCACGCAGGAGCAGACCCACACTCGCTTGTACTGGCAAGTCGACTCGAACAGCTGGCGTGCGCTCGATATTTACAACCTGACCCACACCAATGCCATCTATGGCGGCAAGACGGTGGTCACGACAGCCATTGCTGCACTCTCAGATAGCTCTGAGAGCCCCTTCATTATCCCTTTGAACGAAGAGATCTATGCCTCGATGTCGCTCATTACGAGCACACAGATGGCAACGGCTTGCTGTTTCTTGGTCTTCAACAGTTACACCGTTGTGACTGCGCCTTGGTACACAGCTGGCTGGTTCAAAGTGCTTTTGATCGTCGTGGTGATCGCCCTCTCGGTGGCTACGGGAGGTCTGGGCATTGGCGCTGGAGGTTTGCTCGGCACGAACCTCTCTGTGGGTATGTCCCTTGGGCTCTCAGGCACCGCGGCTGCGATCGTCGGAGCCGTTGCGAATGCTCTGGCAGCCATCGTGCTCGTGCAGCTGATCCAAGTAGGGTCCACAGACCTTTTTGGACCTCAGCTCGGCGCAATCATTGGAGCTATCGCCGGGATCGTCGCCCTGCAAGTGGGAACGGCCCTTGCCATGGGCACGACTCCCTCTGCCCTTCTGGGTCAGATGCTTCAGCCCACCAATTTGCTGAAGCTCACCGAGTCTGCGGGCAATGGCTTCGCTCAAGTTCTGCAAGGCGATGCTCAAAAGATACAAGCCTCGACACAAACGATGGAAGCCCAGTATAATGCGGCTGACGCACAGGTCGAGGCCCAATATACCGCTATGTTTGGGGCGGGTGGTGGAGCTGACCTGGCAATCAATCCCCTATCGCTGACCGACGTCAACTTGCCAAACGTGCCCAACTCGACAATCGTCGCTGAGGCGCCTTCGAACTTCTTAAACAGAACTTTGATGACCGGAAGTGATGTCTGTAACCTCTCAATGAGTTACATCAGCAACTTCTGCGATGCGAACCTTAGCACCACTCTCCCGAATATGACCTGAAAGAGCCCCTGATGGCCGATGCGACTTACAATGTGACGGGTGCTCAGCTGGCCGGTTTGGGGATCTCTCCTGATCAGCTTGCCACACTCACTGCGTCTCCTACGGCGACAGCGACTGCTGCGGCTCCCACGGGTCTTGCTGGAATTGGAGGCTCTGCTTCGGGTCTCGGTTCTAATCTTGGAGTGGGCGGTGCAAGCGGCGCCGGTTTCAATACGGGTCTGGGTCTGAACGTCGGCACGGGACAGCTCGCCCTCGGCGGCCTTTCGACGCTCGGCAATCTCTGGACTGCGTGGAATGCCACGCAGCTCGCCCAGAAGAGCTTTGATTTCAACAAGCAGCTCGCCAGCGACAACTATTCGAACCAGGCAGGCGCCTACAATACGAACCTGAACAACATCGCGAGCTCTCGGGCGAAGATGGAGAATCAGAGTCCGGGCCAAGAGCAGGCTTACGTGAACGCGAACCAGCTCAAGACGACCGTCTGAGAGGACCATCTCCATGCCCACCCTGACCTGGCGTGATGTCGCCGCACCGGATTTCAACACTTCTCTCGGGGCTACGGCTCTTGCTGGGAGGTCGCTAAACAATGCTTTTGGCGGTCTGAGCGACAGTCTGGGCAAGTTCCACGACTGGCAACAGCAGCAAGCTGCGAGCGCTCTCGCCAACAACGAAGTTCAGTACCCGGATGCTCAGTCTCAGGCTGCTGCTGCTGCCGGTGGAGCTTTGTTCAATGGCGTCGACCGGTCCAATCTGACTCCCGATGCGCTCAAAGGCGTCGACAGTCGGGCTACGACGCTCCTCAACAATGCCATGACGCAGGCTCAGTTGCCCTATGCCGGGGATCTAGCCAAGGCGAACGTGAACTCGATCAATGCTGGCACCGGTCAGACGAACCTGAACACCAAGATTACGGGCAACAACTACGACGATCTGAACTCGGCTGCGAAAGTTACGGCCCAGATCACGCCCCAAGCGACGAACTTCGACGAAGCCAGCGCTCTCTTGGAAGCCCAGCGAGGTTCGCTCACCCCTGGAGCCTATTCCCGAGCCATGGAGGCTCTTCAGTCGAAGTATGCTCCGGGTGCGGCTGGTAATCCCAATGGAGCAGCTGGTGCGATTGCAGGCGCTGCCGGTGGCACCTCTGGTTCAGGAAACCTGATCTCCGACAATGCAGGCTTCATTGCGTCTATTCCGCCTGGGCCTTACGACCAGACTCGCAACTATGTGAACAAAATCGTCCCGAATCTTCCCGATCTGTCCGGCATGGACAATGACGCGAAGGCTGCGGCGATCATGAGCGCTTTGAAGAACCAGGAGTCCTCTGGGCAGCAAATCGATCCGAAGACTGGTCAGACGATCACCTCGTCGAAGGGGGCAAAAGGTATCGCCCAGGTGATGCCTGCGACGTTTGCAGAGTTGAAGGCTGCCCATCCTGACATCAAGGGGGACATCAACGACCAAGCGTCAAATGAGCTTGCAGGTCAGTATTACCTCAAAGACCAGCTGGATCACTACAACGGCAACGTCCCCCAGGCGCTTGCTGCCTACAATGCTGGCCCTCATGCCGTTGATAAGTGGTTGGCGAACTCCCCCAATGCGATGCTCGAAGCCGAGCGTAATGCACAGATGCAAGCGACGGCTCTCACCAGCAAAGCAGGCCAGTTCGTCGGGCAGAATACGGCTCCAGGCATTGCCGGCCAGTACACTGAGCTCCAAAAAGACAATACGCCGATGGCGGATGTCGTGGCAGGCCTTAAGGGTCAGAAAGACGGGCAGTTTTCGACCATCGATCCGGATTTGATCCGGAATCCTCTGAACAAGATCTTGGACTACGCCGCCCAAGCCAAAGTACCCATGAACCCTGCGACTGCGGCGGCGCTACTCAACCGCTATGGAAGCTATGCCGAAGGCGGTTGGCTCCATGGAAACCCCGGCCGAAACAGCATCAACCTGAACGATGCCGGTGTGAAAGCCGAGATCGCCAATATGGCTGATCCGGATGGCTTGGCCACGAAGTCTGTCCAGAACAACGCTGCAACGGCGCTCTCTCAGAGTGTTCAGGCTGCACAGGCCCAACAGCAAGCTGCTTTTGCGGCGGTGCAACAGGGTCAGCAGCGAGCGGCTCTTCATCCGGACTATGCGGGGCTCCCGGCTCTCCAGACGAAGTACAACCGTGCAAAAGAGCTGCTCTCTATAGCTGTAGGCAACCTCCAGAAGCAGAAATTGGTGCCGACCTATCCTGGTCGTCCTGGTTCGAGCAACGCTGCCTCGGCGATCTCTGGAGCGGTGGCTCCCGCTTCGAACGGCTTCAACAACTAAGTTATATCTAAATTGTAGTGAGTATATCTAGGAGGGCCTCGTGCAAACGGGGCCTTCTATTCGTTGAAGTCAGCCTATAGGGTCTTCGCAATTGTACCCTCCGGGTTGGACTTACTCATGGCGAACGTGTCGGATCTGCTCAGCTCTGCACTCGGGACGAATCCGTCCCCGGTGCCGGCTTTCTCAGGGTCCGCTCCTGCACCTGTCCCGACACCCGTTCCCACTCCTCTGGTGAAGCAGGCGGCTGTCGCTCAGGCTGCTCCTGAGAAGCAAGCCGAGGTTGCTGCGGCTTCTGACTCCAAGAAAGTCGATATGGGGGGTCTGCCGGATAAGCAGACGTTCCTGAATGCAGCGATTGCTCGCCGCACGGGATCGGGACTCAGTTCTGCGAACCCGGTCGAGAAGGATCTTGCGACCCTCGGACCCGACCAGATCATCCAGAAATATGGCCCTGAAGTCGGTCAGGGAATGCTCATTGGCTTGAACCAAGCAGGTGATGCTTACGATGGTCGAGCGACCAGCACTCCCGGTTCAATGCTCAAGGATGCTGCTCTCGGTCTCGGTCAGGGCGCTATCGCCATCGGTGGCTTGGCCACTGTGCCCCTTGCAGCAGCGGATCTCGGCTTCAATGCGGCTGGTGTGAACACTCACATGGGCGTCTCCACCGCTCAGATGCTGAAGAATGCCAGCGATTATGTGGGTGGGTTCAAGTCGATCGGGCTTCAGAACCAGACGAGTGCGAATGAAGATCGCACAGCTCTCGATATGCGAGATAATGCTGCGGCTCAGGACACCCAGGACCAGGGTATCGCCCAGCAATACGTCGCTGACAAAGCCAATGGCGACAGTGACTTCGTTGCAGGGGCGAAGATCCGGGCTCGAACCCTCGCTGGGATGGCTGAGAACTTCGGATCTGACGCCTACGATGCCGTGAAGAACACGGTCCAGAACCCTGCCCTCTTGGCGGACAACACCGCTCAGTTCGTTGGTTCGCTCATTGGGGCTGGCCCTACGGGCAAGACTTTCGGGGCTTTGAGCAAAGCAATCGTTCCCGAAGCGACTCGGCTCTCGATCGGTTCAGAGGCTGCGATTGCTCGTGAATTGGGTTTGCCTTCGGTTTCTCGAGCCGCTGACGCTATCGGCAAAGCTCTTCCCAACGAGATGCTCACCAGCATGGGCGCCGTGGAAGGCTCCAGCACCTATCAGAACACCTCGACCGACATCGCGAATACGGATCCCGCCGAGTTGGCGAAGACTTCGCCCATGTTCCGTGAGCTCGTTGCCGGTGGCATGAGTCCCGAAGATGCTCGCTACCAGGTGGCGAACAGGGCTGGTCTTCTTGCAGCGGCTGTGGCTGCCCCTCTTTCGATGGGTGTAGCCAAGGCCACCTCGATTGCTGACTTCGAGAAGCATCCTTTCTCGCTCAAGAGCTTTGCTCACGCTGGAGCCGATCTCCTCAAAGAAACCGTGCATGAAGGTGGTCTCGGAGCGACGGACACGCTCTCGGAGAACATCGGCAAGCAACAGACAGCGAACCCCAACCAGGATCTCGGTGAGGGTGTTGCCCAGCAGACGGGTCTTGCGGCCTTGGGTGGCTTCGGTTCTGCGGCGATCACTCAGGCTCCTTCGCTCACTGGCACGCCTCTCAAGATGGCCGGCAAAGCTGCCCTTTCCGGAGCTGGCACAGTAGGGAACGCTGCTCTTGGCCTCGTTGGTTCAGCGGCAGCGAAAGCTGCTGCGCCCGTCAAGGCTGCGACTGAGGCGGCTTCGCCTGTCTCGGATGCCCAAGTGGCTCACCAAGGGGCTGCCGTCCAAGCGACGATGAGCGATCCTATGGCAGCCGTGGCTTTGCATGACGCAGTGCAGAAAAGCCCCGACTTCGCCCCTATTGCCGACAAGATCACCCAGTTGGGTCAGTTCGATCCCGAAGAGATCGCGAATTCGACCCTCCCTGAACCAGTGAAGAAGCAGCTGGCGGGTTCGGCCAATCGAGTCGACATGCTCCAGAAGCTTGCGAACATCGTCAACGACAAGGGTGTCACCACCCAAGAGGGGCTTTCGGCTGCTTCGTACCTCCATGATCAGATCGGGAAGTACCAAGCCCTCACCGAGAGCGATCCGGCAGGGTTCGAGGCTCTCCCGGATGACCACGTAGCGGGTCAGATCAACGAGCAATTCAATCAGCTGGCCGACAACATCCGGAGCAATCCGACTGTCTCCAAGGCGCTGACGCAAGTGTCTCAGCTCACCCAGGACCAAGTCGAGAAGCTCATCCAGCCGGTGACCCAAGAGAGCCTTCACACTCCTGAAGGCCAACAGAACATCGCCAATGCTGCGACGATCGCTTCTGAGGCCCCGGACAAGGGGAACCTTGAAGCGAACAAAGCGATCTTGGCGCATGTCGAGAACGGCGAAGTCAAACTGGAGCCGGATCAGCTCAAGGCTCTCCAGAGCTCTGTGGCGATCATGCAGGCTTCCCGAGAGGGAACTCTCGCCCAGCAGGCTGCCGGGCATGAGAGCCCCATGGGTTCCGTGACCCAAGACATTCTCACCCGGTCTGGAGCCAAGGCAAACCAGGCTCGGTCTGCCACGTCTTATGCGCTGCGCATTTTCCAGTCGGTTCGATCGGGAGACATCGAGACTGCGAAGGCGCACCTCGCTGATTTCGGCGACTTCGTGCAGCACATGCAGAACAAAGCAGCGGCTTTGAACCAGCACTACGAGAACGGCGGCGGCGCCAAAGTCTCGAACCTCGCCATCAATCCGGAGTCTCGGGCCTGGTATCAGACCAAGGGCAACTTCGCCCAGAGCGTCAATCCCACCAATGCCAAGAGCGTCGAATACGCTCAACGGGTTTCGCTCGAAGCCAAGCAGGTTTCGGACATCTACAACGGTCTCTCGAAGGCTTTCCCCGAACTCGAAGGCGGCCAGAGCCAGAGCACCCCCTTGACCAAGAACCTTCAAGGGAAGGTCCAAGACGTGCTTGCTGAGCACAAAGCTGGCACCCGTGTTCAGCCTTCCCTGGTTCCAAACGCAGATCGTGCTCCCAAGCCCGTTCCGGCGATCACCAGGAACGAAAAGAGTGTGTCCAAAACCGAAGCGACACCGGTTTTGCTCCCCGAGCAAAACCAGGGAGCGGAGGAGGAGAAAACCAAGCCCCAATCCGAAGCCGACGCGACACCCGCGAAGACTTCACAGACTGAGAAATCGACGGAGGCGCAGCCGGAGGAGCTTTCGAAGGATGTGAAGACAAGCGAGGGAGCGGAGGAAGCTCCTAAGACGATCCAGGAAGCCTACCCCAACTTGCACCAAGCAGGGGATGGGCCGGTCAAGAACTGGTTTGAGCACGCCTATAAAGCCACCAAGGAGATCTCCAGCAGGATCTTCGGGGATCACTCGCCTGTCGAGACCGTCAAGAATGCTCTTCGATCCAATGACGCTCGTGTGGCGTTTGTGGGTGAGGACAAAATTCGGGGCACGCTCACCAAGCCCATGATCCGGACAGTCCAAGCCTATCTGGATTTTGCACCTCAGCTGATCGACACGCTGAACGAGCGTTTCAACGCAAAGCTGGGCGAAAAGGGTCTCGCTGAGCGTCTGGTGAAGGGGGAACCCCTTAATCGCTGGACCGAGCTCAAGGCTTCGAACTTGGTCGAGCAGCAGGAAGATGGCTCATTCAAGTACAATCCGGCGATCGCCGGCCAGGCTGTCTTGGCAGGCCTCCAGTGGCTGCTGGTGTCGAACAATTATCGATCCGACATGGATGCAGACCTGGTGAGTGCGCTCACTGGGATCCCCAGTGATCAGGCCGAGCGCCATGTAGGAATGCTCGATGTCGGGCTCTCGCCGGTGGAAGCCGTGCGTTCGCTCGCCAGCAAGATCGTAGATTTCTGGGGGGTCCAGAAAAACCCCAACGTCGACAAGGCCTACACTGACGGTATCGCTCAAGCGATGGCAACTGAGGTGCTCAGGGCTCTCGAAGAGACTGTGATCGACAAGTCCCAGCCCAAGGGCGAGCAGGGGCTTCTTCAGCGGCTGCGTTTCGTGATCGATGGGGATAGCGTCTCTCCCTTGGCCTATGGCGAAGAGACCAAGAAGCGCACTCTCCAGAGGCTCGTTTCGAACCTGGATCGAGGCAACGCCTCGAAAGATACCCAAGATCCGCTCTTTCAGAACCCGAATTTGATCGAACAGACTGTGCTCACCGAGCCCAAAGAGCGGGACTATTACGCCGACGACAAGATCCCGGTGGCAAAGACCCAGATGCGAAATCTTGTGGTGCCTCTGACAAGCACCCAGCGTTCCATGATCAAGGTCGCTCAGGGGGTCGAGCACTTCCTGAACATGGAACTGTTCCAGCTTTACAATGCGCTAGGGGAGAAGGGGCTTCTATCGCTCTTCGGGGCTGGCGACACTGATCGGCCTCTGAATGCTCAGCACAAGCTCACTCTTGAGGGTCAGAACCAGACGATACGCTCGGCTTGGCGCACTCTTTCGGGACGTGTGGCTGACATGAACACGTTTGGTCAGGAGCTGGGGAAGATCCCCATGCGTTATGCCTTCAACGTGTCGAGTGTGGGACGTCTTCAGATGCTGGGGGCTGATAATCCCCAGGCTTCGAAGCTGGTCCGAGAGATCGTGCTTCCGACTTGGAGCACGCTCGATCTGACTGATCCCGACCAGGAGACGCTATTCAAGACCGCCATCGCCCAGGCTCTTGGGGTCAAGATCCACGCTAACAGCACGGAAACGAACCTCGCCAAGGTCGAAGCTCAACTGAACGGCGCATTTGCCGGTACGTTGCAGCTGCTTACTGAGCATCTCAACGATGAACGGCTCCCTGACGGCGCTATAGAGCGCATCCAGAGCGAGTTCCAGGCTGCGGGGGAGGACCTTACCCCTAACGCTCTTCATGCTCTTCAGGAATGGGCTCGATCCCAGACTGTGGGCGACAAGGGTCGCACTGCGTTTCGTACCGGGATTTATCTCGAGGCTGACGGAGTGACGAACGGGATCGTCAACGCTATCCATATGCTCACCACCACAGGTTTCACGGGAGACCAGATCGGAAATCTGGCCAAAGGGGGAATGTTCTTCAACGGTCCCACCACGATGAACGAGCATCGGGCGGGGGACAGCGTAGATCTCTATTCGGTGGCTGCGAACAAGCTCCAGAGCAGTGCAAACTCGCTTTACAGGAATGCCCCTGAAGCCGTCAAAACTCAGGCCGATCACCTCTACAAGCTGATGAACCTGCTCTTGCCGAAGGTCGACTTCGACCTTAGCACAGGCACGCTCTCTGTGGATCGTGGCGTCACCAAGAACCCGATGACGATCACCGTCTATGGGTCTGGAGCCAATGGCATCGCTGCAAAGATCACGGACATGCTCGCTGAACAGGTCTACGAGCGTCTCTCTCGTGTGGCTGGAGCGGACAAAGAAGTCTCTTTTGCTGAGGCAATGTTTGGAGACTCCACCGGTGAAGGCCATGATGACCGGCTCGATGCCTTTGACAAGGCCCTCAACGGAATTCTGACCACCAAAGTGGGAGGAGATCCTTCCGGAGGCAAAGCTCTCTCAGAGATCAACCCCGAGAAGTTCGTCTTTGACAAGAAGCAGATGGCTTCGATCCAAGAGCATGTGCTCAGTCTCTTCGTCGATCCGATGCGAGATGGGATCACCGAGACTCTAGGCCAGTCCTTCATGGACTCGACCAAGCTTGTGCAACGGTCCACGCAGGCTCAGTCGATCGTGCTTGAGCATCTGTTCACCCAGAAGGTGAAAGAGGCTGTCGCTCAGCGGGCTGAGAATGACCCGACCTGGCGTAAGGGAGACTTTCTGTCGGAGAATGCCCTCAAAGGCATTTTGCAAGACCTGCTCAAGACCATGCCCCTGATCGACACAGGAGAGCAGCGCTTCTTCCCGGTCAAGAACAACACGAGTGAGTTCGACCAGATCCTCGCCAAGAGCCTTGATGGCAAGCTGGGCACTCCGGCTGAAGTGAATGGCCCTTCGGACTCGGGAGTGAAGGGCGGAGCCATGCTTAATATCGGCATGGGTGACGGAGCCATGATCCAGCACATGCTGAACAATGGCGCTCGTGGTCTCCCTGTGTTCGACGGCTTCAATTTCGCTCTCGATCATGTCCTCGAAGGGAGCCAGAAAGCGAACGAGGCTGCTTCTGAGTCCTGGAAGGGGAACCCTCTCCGGGCTGTGCTGGAGAGCTTCGAGCCCTTCTTGAAGTCGATCAGTTCAGAGATGCTCGACAAAAACGAAAAGATGAAAGACGCCCTCATCAAAGCGCTCTTTCCCCAGGCCGAGCGCAAAAATGCGACTTCCACTGGTGTGATCGCTATTCTGGAGGGTTTCCGAGATGAACTCTCGGATGGCGCCAACGTCGTGGACGCCCGACACCAGGTGCTCGGCGAGCACCAGTTCTACGTTGACCAGATGGCCGGGGCTCAGAGTCCCTACCTGAACAAGGGTATTCCCCTTTCTGGTTCGCCTGAAGAGATCGCCAGCAAACTCAACAATCGGCTGGCTGAAGTCCTCAAAGCCAAAAGCGATAAACCGGCCCTCGTGGTAATGACGCCGACCGATCTTGACTTGGGCATTGCCCAGTCGGAGCTGTCCGCGGATCAACAGGACGTCTGGCAGCATATCAAGGCTGCTGGGGGACTGGATGGTTATCGGATTTTGTCTGGCACTCGCGCCCAGATCGACGAATATCGAGCCAACAATAACCTGCCGGCCATTGAACAGACTTCTCTCAAGTCTGCCAAGGGCTTGATCGATCCAGGCAGCAAGATGATCTACCTCGTCGGATCGAGCGCTGAGACGATGCTGCATGAGGCTGTCCACGCTGCTACTTTCAATACGATCCTGACCCACTACGAAGGGGGCGATCTAGGGAAACGAGCCAGTGAGATCACTGGTTCTGTGAACCGGCTCGAAGCCCTCATGAGGCAGTTTCTGAGCCCGGAATTCTCAGAAATTGGCGTAAAAGCTGGAGATAGTTTCTTCAACGCTTCGAAAGCTGTCCGAGACGCTCTGGCCCAGAAGACTCCTCTGGGGAAAGCCACGGCCTTGAATGAGTTCATGGCGTGGACGCTGGCCAACAAAGAACTCACGGGAGCCCTCAAAAACACCCAAGCCACCGGCTTGGCCAAGATCGCTTCGGACGTCTGGCAGGCGATCAAGACCCTCGTGTTCGGCAAGAACCAGGCTCTCCATGTCGGGGACGATATGTTCTCGAATCTGCTCTTCAATTCGGCTGTGGTCATGCAGGCTCAGCCCACGATCGCCGACCTCAATAGGTCTGTGACGCTCTTCCAGAACCCGTCTTACGGCACGGACGATCGCCTTAGTGCGCTCAATGTGCAATTCGACAAGATCTTCGGCCGCTTCATGAATGTGAGCGACCCGGTGCAGGCCACGAACCGATCGATTGCCGTCCAGCAAGCGTCGGTCTCGTCGTTCAAACTGGCGAATCTCGCAGAACTGAGCGGCTTCAACGGGATGTCGCTTCAGGCTCACAAAGCGTTCCATGCGATTGTGCAGGCGCTCTCCCTGGAGATGAGCCTCTCGCCCACTTCGATGGCTATCGCTGAGGGGCTCTTCCGGCACGCCATGAAGCAGCTCACCCCCGATATGCTCATCGACCAAAGCGATCCCGACAGGGTTCGGGCCGAGAGCATGGCCAACTCGAAGTTCAATTTCCTGCTGGGCAATCTGGGCACCGAAACTGATAAATCGGGACGCTCTTCGCTGTTGCCCGTCTTCATGGCTCTGGCCACGGTCGATGACGACTTCAGGGATGCTCTGAGCTTTCTAGATCTGCCTAAGTCCGAAAAGAGCCATGAGAAAGGCTCTCTCTCTGAGCGTTTCGAGGCTCGCCTTTCGAACCTGGCCCAGCAGGGCCTGGACTCGCTCTCGGATCGCATGGGCGGAGTGGGCAACTCCAAGAACGTCCAGCAAGCGATCGACGCTCTCACCCAGCATGTAGCGAGGGAGGCGTCAGACACTGCGTCTTTGATGAGTCAAATCAATCAGATCGCTTCTGCCCCGAACAAGGGGATCAACATCTTGAACGACGGGGTTGTGAACCTCCTCGACAGGGCGAGCGATGTGCTCCTCCAGGGCGCTGACAAAGTCAAAGCGAGCACGAGCAATTCGCTCGTCCAAAAGGGCGCCGAGGCTGTGAAGCTCTTTGCCAATATGGCGACAGCCGAGAAAGCCCGAGGGCTCCAGGAATGGGCCAGCGGAATCAATAACAATGTCAAGGGCTGGAAGCCCCTGACAGAAGCTGTGGGCGAAATCATTGGCCGTTCGGCGAGCAATGCCAGCGTCTACGACATGATCAAGACTGTCCGGGCGATCATCCAAAATGCTCGCCAGCAGTTCGTGGATCACGTCCCGCAGATGTTCGAGAAGCAGTTTACCCAGAGGATGACCAAAACCGAGTGGAGCGCCCTGCATATGGGCGTCGCCAAGACGGATCTCTCGGCCCTGACGGAAGCGCATTCGCACGAAGACGTGCTCAAAATGCTGAGCAATCCCAAGGCTCGAAGTTCTGTGATCCAGGGTCTGGAGACCCAGCTCGAAAAGGAAGATCCCCGCTACTGGGCGCTCGTCAAAGCCAAAGCCGAGCAGCTCGCCACCCACATGACGTCGGGGGCCATTGGCAGGAACCTCTTGCGCAATGCCGATGCGATTGCTCGTCTCCTGGGCGAGAACCACTCCATGAGCCGACCTGCGCCCACGGAAGCCTATGTGAAAGCGCTCGACCAGCTGATCTCGCTCTATGCCCTGAACAAGCTCGCTCCCGAGACGCAGGCGCATCTCTCTTCCTTGGTTCAAAGCGAAGCCGAGGGCATGAAGTTCGTGCTTGCCTATGTGAACAACCTTCGTCTGGAGGAGAAAGCCAAGTCCCTGGGCATGGCCAAGTTCAATAGTTACAAGGGCTTCGTGCCTATGAACCAGAAAGCCGGGATGAGCATTGTCGTCGCCAAAGACAGCGATTCGCCGGCTCTTCTCGCCAAGAGCATGATCCGGATTGCCGACTACAAAGGCTCGAAAGCCGAGGGGAACCACGAGAGCAAGGGCTACTACTACCAGCCGGCAGCAGGCCGGGCTGCGTTCACCCAGGGCACGCTGCAATCCATTCACCACACGGCCGGAGGCGTGGATCTTCAGACCGGGCAAACCACAGGTGTGACGGCAGGGCTCATTACGAACCCGGTCACCGTCGACAAGATTGCTCGGCAGCTTTCGAGGGAGGGTAAAGCCACTTCCGAGAACCTCGTGCCGTTGTACAACGACTCCGGGAAGGTGGTCGCCTTCGAGCGGAGCGTCGATCCCAGCCAGCTTGCGCGTCTCGGGCTAGATGACAACCTTGCCAGGATGGCGGGCGTCTGGCGGGGTCGCCAGGTCGAAGAAGCGGTGGCTCACAAGTTCAACACCGAGCTGATCGACAAGATGCACGAGATGTACAAGAGCGACATCCAGAAGAGCGCTGCGAACAAGTCGCAATATGTGAACCTGTTCGATCCGAAGTCCTACGACAACGATGCGCCTACGAGGCAGGCTGTCTCGCTCATGTCGCCGCAGACGAAGGCCTACATCAAGAGCGTTTTCGGCAACAAGTTCATGGTGCGCCGGGACATGATCAATGACTCGATCGGCTACCACAAGGCGAGCATTGGTGACGCTTGGACCGGGAATTCCCGATGGTCTCCCGAGACACTCGATGTTGTAAAGAACATCTCGATGGCGATCTGGGGCAACAAAGCCTACGCGAACCTCGTGAATTCCGAAGGTGTGTGGAAAGAAGCCGTCAAAGAGGTCAAGTCGATCATTATGATCAAGAGCTTGCTCATGCCGGCAGTGAACCTTGCGGCTGATACTTTTCAGCTCATGGGTCGTGGAGTGCCACTGGCGACGATTGCCAAGAGCACTCCCCAGAAACTCTCCGAGATCAACGCCCATGTGAAGGGCAAGCTTCGCAAAATGGATGCCGAGGGTGAGCTCTTCGCTGCTCAGGGAGCCAAGAACTACAACAAAGTCCAGAAGCTCAAGGCTGAGATCCAGTCGATCAACGACAGTGATCGTCGTCTGTCGATCTGGCCCCTCATCAAGGCTGGTGAGTTCGGAATGGTCGCCGACGTAGGCAACTCAAGAGGTGACCTGGCCCTCACAGGAGGCAGGTTGCAGGAGTTCATGGAGGGTTTGACGAGCAAACTCCCCGAGGCAGTGCGAACTGCCGGCAACTATGCCCTCATCGGGGAAGACACGCCCCTTTATCAGGGCATCCAGAAGTCGATGGAGTACGGCGATTTCATCATGAAAGCGCTCTACTACGACCACTTGATGAAGAAGCCGGGCATGACGAGCCAGAAAGCGCTAGGCGAGGTCAGCGAAGAGTTCGTGAACTTCGATCGGTCTCAGGGACGTTTCCGCGGTTCTCTGGAAGAGCTGGGGCTTGCATGGTTCTACAACTATAAGCTGCGAAGCGCGAAGATCGCTCTGTCGGTGGTTCGGGATAATCCCGTCCACACACTGCTGGGATCTCTTGGACCCTTCTCAAGCACCGTGGGCGTCGAGAACTTCCTCGGCGACAACGTGTTCGGCAAGGCGTTGGAGGGTAACCTCCTGCACTCGATCGGCCCAGGCATGATGCTCAGGGCTCCGATGATGCACCCTCTGGCTCAGCTGCTGCATTGACGTGAAAAAGGGGATGATTCCTCATCCCCTTTTTGGCCTGAAGGTGAACCAGCAAAGCCCCAGAACTACGAGAATTCCGGCGATATATGGGGCCAATGCGATGATCACCGAAGTGATCATCAACATTGCGATCACCACCAGCACCCCGATGATCAGGATGCCAATGTCGCCCATCAGCTGTTTTTGGGCCGGCTCAGGCCCTTGAAGAGCGAACGAGCGCCGGAATTGGCAGGCGCCGCCTCAGTGTGAAGCGTCGTCGTCTCAGCAGTCGTCTCGGTCGAGTTGGCGCTCTGTCCCGACTCCTCGGCGACAGTCTCGACATCATTGCCAGTCTGCCCCTGGGATTCGTCGCTGACTTCGGTGGAAGCCTCGGGGGCCGGAACGACAACTGCCGAAGCAACGGTCTGAGAGCCGGTCCCGAAAGACGGGAAAGCCGGACGAGCAGCCGACTTCGGCTGAGCGATGACCGTCCCGATCGGCAGAATATCGATGACCGCTTTGAAGCCTTCGGCTCCGCGAGTCGCCGAGAGCTCGATGCCCATGGACATGCCATCGGCAACCTTGAGCTGACGGCCGACGTATTCCCGAATTGCCAATTCCAACTCGGTCTGAACCAAAGTAATCTGCATGTGTATCTCCTTAGAGTTTGCGTTTAGACGTAAAGTTTTCTGAGATTCTGGAACAACGGCGTGTTTACGCCTGCGTGAATGGCCCCAAGAGCATCTGCAACGTGTTCTGCTGCAAGTGTGATTTTCCCTCTATGCAGCGGGAAGTTCGCTCCTGGATACAGCGAAAGCGCCGAGGCGATCATGTCACCTTTGGTCGCATGGCCATTGCCAGTCATCGCCCTTTTCACCTCAGCCGCTGTGACTTCGATGATTTGAATACCTTGTGCCAGCATCGTTCCAAGAATGCCTACACAGAAGCCATATGACGCCATCGCTCGGGCTGACTGCGAACCTACGGGAACCTCAGCAAAGATGGCTTTAGCCCCTACTGATGCTTCCAAGACGGCTACAGCGAGCTGTTTCGTGGCGTCGAGATCCTTTGAGTTCTGCCGAACCTGCTTGTGGGTGATCCTTTCTGGCTCAATGACCTGAAGAAACACATCTTCAAGATACCCTGTCGTGAGGTCCAGGTTGCCTTTAGCAACCCCCCAGTGAGTGAGACTGGGGTCGAACCCCACAACAGAGATCTTCATGATCAGGCCTTGGCGCCGAAGAGGCTCTTGCGAGCCGGAGCGCCATTGCCTGCCTGCGGAGGACCGGACTGAGTCCGACCACCCGGCTTGCCGGCCTGGCCACCGGCGCCGCCCTTGATCGACCGACGATCGCGTTCCTTGCCCTTGTTGCGTTCGAGCCAGGCGTCCCAAAAGATCGCCGTTTCGAGACCCTGACGGGCTTCCGCCACGGTCATCTTCGATTCGGTGTGGAAGACCTTCTCGATCACGTTCGAGTTGCGGGTTTCGGCCGTGTCGACATAGCCGCCCTGGCCGTCCTTCTCGCTCTTGTTTTCGAGCTGCTTGACGATGGCGAGCGAGAGCGACTGACCGAGAAGCTCCGTCAGGACGGGCACCGATTTCGGCACCTCCTTCTTCAGATCCTTGTCGTAGATCTTGACCATCTTGTCTTCGGCGCTCTGTTCCGCCAACGGCTTGCCGGTCGCGATGATGCAGATGTCTTCGATGGTGGTGAAGCCGGGCAGAGGCACCTTCTTGGTCTTGTCATCCTTGTTGATGAACCAGTTTTCGCCCTTCTTGTTCGTGATGTAGACGGTCTCGCGGTACTCCTTGCCGTTCGCCTCGAAAATGAGGGTCACGTTGCGAGCGCCCTGCTCCGACTGGCCGGCATAGGCCATCTTGATCGGACCCGTGTAGATGTCCGATTCCCAGACCGAAAAGCCGCCGAGACGATCCTGCGACTCTTCGAGGCCATCGGATTTCAGATTGCCGAAAAGACTCATGTTCAGTGCTTCTTTCTTGTTGAAGTGGGACTCACCCACGTTGAGTTGCGGGTAAATTAAGACCCGTAGAAAGCTGTCAGGTGATCCAGGAGGATCTGACAGTCGTTGTCCATGTAGGTCTGGCTCTTGTCGAACAGACCCATGGGAGATCGGATCCTCTCTCCGATCGTGGACTTGGTCGGCCGAGTCTGGAACACATGCTTGTATCCCAGATCCCGCTCCTCGTCGGTGATGACCAGAAGGTTTGAAGCGTAAGGCTCCAAGTCCTTGATGGTCATCTTCTTGGTTCCGACCACCGTCGAGAAGTAGGATTCGACGCCGTTGTTCTTGAGCGAGCCCTTGATCGGCACGGAGGTCTTCATCTCCATGGCCTTCTCGTCGAGCTCGTCTTTCACATGGGCAGTGATGATGACGGGCTTGCCGAAGCGGGTGACCTTCTCCTGCATCAGCGTCTTGAAGAACTGTGCGTAGTTGCTCCAGCCCTTCATCGTGTCCGCCGAATTCAGCACGTACTGCGTTTCCATCATATCCATGAGGAACGTCACCGAATCGAGGATGATCCCATCGGTCTTGGCGAGTGCAGTGTACGTGGCGTAGTCGAACGCTTCGTGGACCTGATAAGGGTCTTCGATGCGATAGGGCTGGAACTTGTTCTTGAACGGAAGCCGCTTTCCGGCCTCGGTGTTCAAGTGCATCCAGCGTTCTTGGTTCCGAATATTGCGTAGACTGGCGCTCTTGCCAGTGGCTGAAAACCCAACGACCAACACCAGCTGATCATTGATCTCTAAAACGTCAGACATACGTCCTCACTTTGGGGCTTGAGACAGTGAGCCCCGAACCGAAATACGGCTCGGGGTTTCTGCTACGCAGCCAGGAGTTTCTGGTATCGCTTGCCCACGGTGACCATGATCGTGGAGTCGATCTCGTCGGCATCCATGGGATCCGAGAGCTTTTTGTTGAAGGCATGGACTTGTCGACTGACAGTGACGAGATCCAGACCGCTGTCCAAGAGCGCCAAAGCGAACTTGACCATGTGGTTATTCCGACTCCCCGTGACGATCCGTTGAGCGAACCACCGCTCAAGGTTGTCGAGTGAAGCCACAGCCTTGAAGTCCTTCTTATGGGCTTCGTTCTTCGAGGTCTTGGGGATGAATGGAAGGACGTCGAACAGGTCTCCATCCATGTTGTAGTGGTACTCACCACCCTCGAACGTCATCCACTTCTTGGACCGCTGGCTTGAACTCGCGTCGACATCGGCTGTCTTGAAGGGCAACCATGAGACGACCTCGTTCACCAGCTCCCCATACTCGTCTTTGTCGAGCTCAAGCCGATAATTGATCGGGATGATGAGCCTGAAGCGGTTCTCTTCGGGTGTGCTGCGCTTCGTCGTGTAGATGAAGTGCTTCACTTCCGTGAGAAGGCTGCGCACGAGGTCGACAGAGATGCCCCCATCCACGTCGAGCACGAGCATATTGAACCCAGGAACGACGTTCTCCTCGGCTCGGTGCTTGTTCTTGAAGTGATGGTTCGCCCAGTGCATGTCCTGCGCTTGGGTCAGCACATGAAGCTGATCGAAGGGAACAGGTTCCTCCGGGGGAGCATATTCGTAGGCCCAGTTGTCGCTGTACGAGAAGATCATGTCGTTGAGATCGGTCTCTTGCAGGGTTTCCCCCTTGTAGAACTCGATCCCGTCGACGAATGTCTTCTTGATGATGACGTTGTTCTTGTAGCCCCAGGCCGTAGCCAGGGTCATCATCTCGTTTCGCAGAGCGACACCCTTCTTGTAGAAGGGCAGAGCCTCGATCAAGTCCGCCTGAGTGAGGTCTTCACCACAGGTGGCGATGTACTTCGCCAGCTTCACATGGACTTTCTCGCGCTTGAGAATGGTGGTGAAGGCCACCCCAGACTCTTCGACGAGCAAGATCGCCTGTTGCAGATGAAGGAGTTCGATCTCGTTGCACTGATCGATAAAGGCCAAGGCCCCTGCCAGTTTCAGCGCCTTGAAGTACCGATGCGATAGCTCGGCCTTCTGGATCTCGGCATGGTCAGGCATCAACTCGGCTGCCTGTTCGCAGGCAATCTTGTAGCTGACCAGGGCAGTGCCAACTTCCTTTTCGACGACCATCTTCCAGCCGAACATCCCTGGATCGGCGAGCGAATGGAAATGCGCTGCCCATCGCTGGATCGTCTCGTTGTTCTGTGGCTCCGTGAGGCGTTCGTAGATCTCTTCCGGGGACTGCGAATTGAACGCCTTGCGATCCTGCTGCCCGACGCCAAAGAGACAGCGACGAGCGTAGCCAGTCTCGAGGAACGAGTAGAACTGATCCTCGGTGATGCCTCCGTCGAAGAGCTTGGCCGGCGTCCCGAACAGAAGCATGTTTGTGGGCGTCTTGCCGTCGAGCTCCTCGGTGCGCTCATTGTCCGCGGTGACCTTGGTCAGCTTGGCCTTGACCACGCCCTGATCATAGAGCTCCAGAAACAGATTGAGGATGTCGACCGAACCAATGAGGTTCGAACCGATCTCGTCGATCTGGAGATTGATGGAGCCACAGTTCGCCAAGAGCAGCTTGTGACGCAGCTGCTTGACCGCAGGAGGGGTGCCAGAGTCGAAGGTGTAGGCGAAGGCGCCAGTACGCTTGTATTCCTTCTGGACCTTCTCAAACTCCTCCTGGGGATCCGTGTTCTGGCGAACAGCCCGGTCATTGCCGATGACCCAGTGGTTTTGCTCGCTGATCACCGGCATCGTGTCCTCCAGGAAGCGCTTCTTGAAGCCCCTCATGAATTCGTTTTCGACGACGTTGACGCTGTGGCCTTTGCCAAAGCCCGAAGTGGCCAAGGCGAGAGCATAGATATTGACCGGGATGTCGCCCCTGTCCTTGGTGACGATGGTGGCCCGCATCGAGCTGGCCATCTTGCCCAGGAAGTAAGCGACTTCGCACCGGAAGAACCCACGATCCGTGTTCTGCGTCTTGTTGCAGAGCACCTCGACCAATTCTTCAATGGCCGGGTGGTGGGTGACACCAGTGAGGTCGATCATGGGGTGAAGTACCTGTCTTTTTGGGTGCAAATGGCGAATGCCTCGCAGTAGCCGCATCGCTTTGGCTCACCGGGCACGGTTTTGATGATCCCTTGACCACCCTTCGACGTCTTGAAACTCAAGGCATCATTGAGGTTGTCGAAGTTCTTGGTCGAGCGACCAGAGGTCTTCATGGGGTCAGAATAGAATTTGAAGACCGGCTCCGAACGCCACAGCTCTTCGTCTGTGCATTCGGGAAGGTTCGGTTCGGCGACTTCCTTATATTTATCGATGAGGGAAAGCTTGTGGCGAAGCCACTGCTCGGTCTCATCAAGAGATAGAAGAGAGATCTCCTTAAACTCAACCTTCTTTTGTGGGTAATTGGGATTTTGTTTGGCCTGCATCTTCTGCCAGTCGGTGAAGATGAAATTGATGCGGCCATAGTCCTCGGTGATCTTGCGAAGAGGTTGTCCGGCGTCCAGCCAGCGGTACAAACTCATCTGGAGTTTGTAGTCGTCGTCACGGCTTCCCAGGAGCCAGGCATAAGCGCTCGTGCTCTTCTGATCCTGGACAATGCCTTCGGTGACAAAGTCGAACTTGCCGCCGACCGTCCAACCGTCGATCTCTCGAAAGAGCCGTTGTTCCATGTAGATCGGGATGATCTCGTTCGAGGCTCGGACTTCGTCGTCGGTGGGATTGATCCGCACCCGGTCGATCAGATGCTGGGGGTAGCCCAGGAGCTTGAGCGATCTTGCGTAACCATGGACCCAGGCTTTTTCAACCGAGTCGTGGAGAGCATGGCCCATCGAGCGAGCGATGAAGTCTTCGACATCGATCACGTTGTCGCCAACGTCCATGCGCCGGGGCAGCAAGATGTGCCGGAGCGGCTTCATGATCGAAGTCGCCGAGATGTACTTGTTGAACTTGCCGGCTTGAGAGTCGTATTCGTCGTGCAGGAGCCAGACGGCAAGAGCGAGACTGATGTCGGATCGATTGGTAATCACTTGCGTTGTCCTGCGTTGAGCATGAAAAAGGGACCACGGCCCGGTCAAAGGCTGTGATCCCTATGGGTTTCTTGGTTCAGACGTTGAGAGCGTCTTCGCTCTGCAACGCAGCGTCGGCAGACTGCTGATCGAGATCTTTGTTCACCGGTGCGTTGACCGGGGGACGTTCGACCAACACCATGCCTTCGGGGAGCTTGTTGAACTCGGCCTGCGTGAAGACGCCGAGGGGTATTGCCGCCGTGATCACCACGTCGACGACGGTCAGCTTGATCTCGCTGCCGATCTTCTTGTGGAACTGGCCCTGGAGAGCCTGCTGCGCACGAGCAATGTGAGCGACTCCGAGTCGGCCATCGATACTCCGCACGACCGCATTGCAGGCCGCCGAGATCGGTGTCGGCTCTTCGCCGATCGTAAACACGATGTTGCCGGCGATGAGAAAGTAGTGCTCCAACACGTCCGCCGCTGCCGGAGCCTTGTGGTCAGGCTTCGGCTTCAATTTCGATTCACCCATTTAGGTTTTCCTAGTTCGCCAGGGCTTTTTCGATGATCCCTGGCAGTTGAGTTTCAGTGGCGCCATTCGGGATGTGGATCTCCTCAGCCCATGAAGGCCAGAAGATCGAAAGAGCACCACCAAGTTTCACTTCGTCATGCCAGATGTCAGGATGATCCTGCCATTGGACTGCCTTGACCAAGTGTTCATTCACATAGGCGATAGCGCCTATGTCATCTCGAACCAGAGCATAACCGGCATCATGGATCTGAGCGCAGGGGCGAATATCGAGACGATACTTGCTCTTGCGGACTCCCTTCATGAAGTCGACCCAGGCCCTGGAGTTTAAAAGGCACCAGCTCTGGCCCAGCGCATTGCCTGCACTTCGACCTTCGGCTTCCGCCTCATGAGGTGTTTTGCCATTTCCGCGGATCACTTGAGCCAGGAGGGGAGTGCGAACTCGCAACCCGAAAGCCACGGTGACGAAGCCGTCTTTGGCAGCCTGGTCGAGCTTGCCGTTCACCCAATCGATCGAGACTTTGTAGAGCTTTTTGAAGCTGTCCTCGATACGCTTGGCTTCCTCCATCGAGAATCCGCAGTTCCGCATCAAGGTTTGAAAGGTCCCTTGATAGGTGAGAGCGAATGTCGGTGGCTTACTATTCTGGCGAAGTGGCTTGTACTTCTTCTGGATCGAATTGATCGACTCGACGCTTGTCGGATCGATGTCAGGCATTTGGTCTGTCCAGTAGCTGTAAGCCCTCAGAGAGTGCCCATCATAGCCGTCCGTGTAGACCTTGATCTTGTTCGGATCTCTGGTGGTGAGCGCCGAGATCTTGTCTTCGAGCGAGTCAAAATCCAGGCCGAGAAACACCCAGCCAGGGGGTGCTTCCACGCAGCTCTTGATGAGTTTGGCGTATTTGCTGTGAGCCGGCAGGTTCTGGAGATTGGGATCAGACGAAGAGAGTCTCCCTGAGAGGGTTCCCCCCAGGTTGAAATTCCCACACAGATAGTGCCAGCCATCAGGCCCAGGGACTGAGTTTTCGAGCGCCGGGATGAAAGTCTCGAGGATGATCGAGACTCCTGCGTAGTCCAGGAGGGCATCCAGAAAACTGAGAATTTCTGGATCTTTGGTCTCGTGCTTGAGATCTTTGAGGACTTCAGCCTTGGTGCTGGGTTGCTTCGAGTCGGTGAAAGCGATCACCGGCAGGTCAAGCATCCCATAAAGGAGATCTTGTAGCTGAGGCCCGGAGTTCGGATTGAAGACCTCCTTGGCATCAGCCAGGATCACACGCTTCTTTTTGAGTGTCGTGTTCTTCTTCTCGACCCACTGCTCATTGAGCCGGTGGGTAAATGCCACACCGATCGAGCTTTGCTGGAGCCTGGTGATGGCGCTTTGTTCGTCGGCCACCAAGATGGCCTTGACCTCGACGACCCTCTCCATGTTCACCGGAAGCCCGGTGAGCTGCATCTGGATAATATCGGCTGTCGCCGGCTTGAAGAGCGTCTCGTAGATTTCCAGCTGCTGGTCGTCGACGAGTGTGTTCCAGTGCTTCTCGTACACGAACCATGTGGAGCAACTGTCCACTAAGTTGTAGCGGAGCAGCATATCCAGCTTGATCCGAGTGATGTCCTTGATCTCGGACATCCCATAGTTTCCGGCGAATTCCTGAGCTTGATCCTTGAGCGAGAGCCGGTTTCCCGAGCATGAATTCGTAGCGAGGTACGAAATCAGCTTCGTGCATTCCCAGTTCTTGAGCAACATGCTCACGCCGAAGAGCAAGCCTTTGGTGTCGAGCTGATCCTCCATATACAACTGATAAATCAGCACATACACGTCGAAGGCGATTAGGTGATAAATGGCTTTTTGAGCCAGCCGAGCAAAGAAATAGCGCAGAAGCTTCCGCTTCGGTTCGCTTCGCACTTGCCGTCCAAAAGGCGCCTCGGTGGCTCCTTCGATCTCTTCGTAGTCGACGGGGAAGGCGATGCCCTCATGCTTGGACCAAGCGAACGAGATCGTACCGATCCCTGCTTTGTCGTGCTTGAGGCTGAAGGTCTCGATGTCGATCGTCAGCGGCACATTCATGGCGATCAGCCGATCGAGAGCGGCTTTGATCTCTTCAAGACTTCGGGGGTATTCCTCGTGCATGAGCACTTCGTTGCCGGGAGCCTGGTAGACACCGGCTCGGTGATCCATGAGAGCCCGGATACCCTGGCCAATCTTGGCTGTGACTTTCTCTGGGTCATAGAAGATCGAGCGGAAATTCGGGACGTAGATCACTTTCCAGGGGCCGAACACGCAGTCGAGCACGTAGCCCAGGTGGGCTTCGGTCTTCTGGGACTTGGTGAGCACCTTGAAATAGTCGCTGTCGGCGACGACGAGATATTCGATGCCCATCTCTTCGAGAATGGGGACGAGTTCCTCGGTGAAATACGCCTTCATGTCCTTGGCCGGCGTCTTTTTGGCGTTCGGCGTATAATGCAGGTCGAGGACGATCACATCGTCTTGGGCAAGCCCGAAAGGTTCGATGTAGGCTTTGTGGATCTCATCCCTGCGGATCGATGGAACCAGGAAGCACACAGGGTACGCCGCCTGCTCAGACGTCGTGTAATACAAGTGGTTCACTGAGGGCTTCCTTGGTTCAGTACAGCAGCCTTGTGGCGCTGTAGAGCATCATCTTCGGCAGGAATTTCTCGAACTGTCGCATCGCCCTTACATCATGCGAGATGGTGTAAGCGTGATCGTTCGATCGTTCATATTGACTGAGTGTGGGGTCCAGACTCACCAAGCACTCTGGAAGCGCATCCCGGATGTCCTGTTCGGACTCACAGGGCTTGAGGATCAGAAAAAGCATCTGCTTGATCAGATCCCTGTCGTCCTGGATGGTCTTCCGGTCCTTGAGCCATCTCTCCATGGCGCTATTCAGCGAGAAGTGGAGAGTCGCCTTGGCTTGACCGGCTGCTAAGACCACGGTCGAGACGCCGGAGGGCATATAGAACTGCCCTCCGTACAAGAAGCCATCGACTTTGAGGTCCTTCAGCTTCTTGTTGTCGGCATTGAGTGTGGTGATCATCGCCAGAAGCCTTCGAACTTCCGGTTCGAATAGCTTCGTGGCGAGTTCATTGATCAGTGGGTTCACCTTCATAGCGAACCCCCTTTCAGTGAGTTAGGCCGCCGTATCGCTGAGCGAGGTCACCGTAAAGAATCACTCGGTTTCGTGCCCTCGTAAAAGCCACGTAGAGAAGCCGAGCCGCCGTCTGCGGCTGGTGACAGCCGCTGATGTCGCCTACGTCGATGAAGACGACGTCATGAGTTGAGCCTTGCGCCTTGTGAACCGTGGCTGCGTCACGAGGACGGAGATCGGGCACCCTGTTTCGCAGGTTGAAATAGCGGTCCCACTCCTTGCGCTGGCTGAAGTAGCGAAGCAGCGAGGCGTGATGATCTCGATCAACCGGCAGAGGCACGTTCGTGTATAAGTTTCCGAGTCTCGACCGCAGCGTTGAGGTTCTCACCTCAAGCTCGATGTCGGAATTATCGTACTTTCCGACGACCATCTGCTGCGTTTCGTCGGCCTGGGCGACAATTTCCACCTCCTCCTCGACGGAAAGCATGGTATTGCCCAAACGAATCGCTTGGTTGTTAACGAGGAATTCGTTGAGCCCGTACTCAGTCGCCAGGTTCCGGATGTCGCGGACGTGATCGTTATAAAGGACCACCCGCTTGTTCGTGTAAGCCAGGATCCGAGCCTCTCGGGTCTGGGTTTTGAACGTGTCTGCGATGAGAGTTTCCATCTCTCCGTCGTCGGCCAGATCGATAACGCCGGGCACGATTTGGATAGGCTGGAAGACTCCAGTCTCGACAGAGTTCCGAAGCTGCTGGCAGACCGCCATGAGGGCCGGCTGACCGGCATTGCGGACGCTCTCGGTGAGCTCGAAGAACGTGAGGCCTGCTCGATGGATCGGGCTTACGGCCTCCATCACTGGAGCCAGCTGGCAATGATCGCCGACGAAGACGATCTTGCAGGCGTGGGTTCCCTCCCGCAGCAGGGCCAAGAGCGCCGTGTCGATCATGTAGGCTTCATCCACGAAGATGATTTTGCGTTCGTGAACCGTCCAAGCGCCTGTTTTGGTGAGCTTCGATCGACCGGTCGAATAATCGTCCGTGACCTTGAGGTTCAGGAACGAATGGATCGTCTCGGTGGGACGCTTCGAGGCCAGGCCCAGGACTTCAGAGGCTTTGTTCGTAGTCGCCGTCATCACCACGGAGTCGAATTCCGGAGCGATCCCCATCATTCGGCAGGACTTGAAATATTCCGGCATTACCCGGTCGATCAGATGCCCCATCAGGAAGGTTTTTCCCACTCCTCCTGGGCCGCTGATGATGATCTCTTTTTCCGTATTGAATAGAAATTGAAAGAAGCCATCGGCGGCTTCTTGCTGTCCTTGGTTCAGCTTAGGCGTTTGCACTACATCGAGCATTGAATTCTCCAACAAAAAACCCTCCAAAAGGAGGGTCATTCGTCATGGTTACGGGGGTGAAGGATGAGCTACACCCCCGAGAACTCGATGAGCGTAGTTTAGGCGGCGACTTCGGTAGGCATAGTCGGCACTACTTCAGTGCTCGTAATGTCTTCAACAGGCGCCGGAATATGCCGCAGAGCGACGTCAGCCGTGATCAGTTCACGAACATAAGCTTTGATCGAAGAGATATGGCCGGCTTCAAGGTAGTCGGCGATGCTTTCTTGAAAGTTCAAAGGCAGACTTTCAAGAATTTCTTCCATGAAAGCACGTCGAGTGTCAGCGGGAGTGATCCCGAGAGACTTCAAACGCAGCGTAACCGAAGTAGGGTGACACTTAAGTCGCGTCCCGATCGCTGAGAGTGAGAACCCAAGACTGTTCAGTCGCGTGATGTCGCGATCAGAGCCCTTACGATTGCGACGAAACACTGTTGACATACTGAAATGACCTCGTTGGTCGGCTTGTATACGATTCCTGAGTTATAGCTCTATCTTATGAAAGGGGAACTGTTTTTTGCAGTTCCCCTCTCATCTGTCCTCCAATTCGTCACGAACTTGTCGTAATCGATATATGTTTTAGCTCAGCTGCTGGAGAATCGCTTTCACAGCTGACTCTGGGATACCCAAAGCTTCCCATCCGAGCTTCGTTGCCTTCTTGTGCTCGGCGAGTTCTTGAGCCGCAGCCTTTTGTCCATTACCATTTCTGGTAGTCTTGAAGGCTTTGTAGAGGCGCTGGGCTTTGTCCCGACGTGATTCGGCCTCCGCTTTGGCGGCCTTGACCTCGGCGTTCACCTTCTTCGGATCGACCTTGGGAGCGCTGAGATCGATACCGCTGGTCTCGTCCGCCAGAGCCTCGGTCGGTTTGACCTCGGCCTTGGTCGCAGGCTGAGCCGGGATCGCTTTCTTGGACAGCTTGCCCTCGATCACAGGCAAGATCTGGACGCCTTCGCCCTTCTGGCCAGTGATCTTGACGACCTCGATCGGCTGATCGTGGTCGCCGGCGAGAGCTCGACCCAGGAGGAGCTGAGCTTCCCCATTGTCGGTGAACGGCTTGTTGTATTTGAGCTTTTGGAAAGCTTCGTCCGACAACTCAAAGAGAATGTGGTAGCCGCACACCCTCATCTTGTTGGCGTCGTGGTCCGGGACGGCGATCACATCCTCCGGATGGACCTTCGCCAGAACGCAGACGTCTCCACTGAAGCCGCCGACGTAGGCTCGACGAGCGACATGGAGGCCATAGGAGCACTCGTTCCTGCGGTTCGGATCGACCATAGCCTCATTCATGGTGACGTAGGAGCCGACACGCTGAGTCACTTTGCCGCTGTGACAATCCACGTAGGTGCCCTTGGTTTGATCCTTGAACCTCAGCACCTTGTAGATGATGATCGAGCCATCCTCGGCGATCGGGAGATCCCCCCGTTCGAGGAACTTCAGCAGATCCTCGACCGAGTGCCGACGTTTGTCGGCGACGGCCGCCACTCGGGTCATGAAGCTCTGAAGCCCCTTGGCCGAGTTGGTCTGCACAGCTCTGGCGATCTGCGGCTTGAGCTTCTCGATGTCGCCGACGACCTTGCCGCCCACGACAGCCACGATGGTATTGTTGCTTCCGACGTCCTTGTCGTCGAACTCCGGATGACTGACCGGCTGCGCATGGGCGATGATCTCCTCAGTAACTTTGAGGAGATGTGCTGCCTTTGTTGACGCTTCGTTCTCTTCCTGGTCGTCTTCTTCGACCACGAGAGGCTGATGGACAGGCGTCCGCTCGGCAAAGATCGAATGCCCAGGATTGAGCGGATACCCGCTTCCGACCTTGGGCACCTGGCCCAGGCTCATGGGCATGGCGACACTTGCCGCCGCAGGCAAAGGCTCGGCCAGAGCTTCGCTGATCACGGCGACAGCTGTGTTCAGGAGGCCAGCGAGCTTGCCACGATCCAGCTTGAAGAACTGGATCGCCTTGCCGAACAGGTTCTCGAACTCCGAATAGGGGTTTTCGAGCTTGCCGGTGCCGATGTCCACTTCAGCGATAGCGCCATTGCCGGTAGCCAGCACAGGCGTGATCGTCTTGATGATCGTGGCGAGCCGAGGGTCACCCTGGAGGATGACCACGGTCTCACCCGTCTCCTTATATAGAGTGAGCTGCTGCTGATCGACGACAGCAGCAATCACCCTGATGATGTTGGTTTTCAGTTCCATTGAGGGTCCTTCAGCCCAGAAGGGCATGTGTGAGCTTGGCAATCCGATCGAGACTGCCGTCAGCCTTTGCGGACGGGTTCCGCAGGATCTGCTGAAGCTTTGTGAAGTTCAGCAAATCGACGAAAGCGTTCGAATTGGCGTTATTTCGAGTATCAGTGATGATCCTCGAAAACGGCTGAGACTTTACATGACGTTCAGCCGCAATAAACGCAGGGTTATCCTTTATTTTGTGGCTGTAGACACCCGTCTCTACAAGATAACGCCAAAGCGAAAGCACCATCAGATCATGGCTGTTCAGGACAGACTTGAGCCCAAAAGCTGCTCGTACTTCTTCGATGTCGAATAGAGCCGACAGCAACTGATTTGCTACTGTGCCGTTTGATTTGTTGATGACGTCTCGATTGACGCACTCAGGCCAATAGGCCTGGAGCGACGGAGACGTGGTGACTTCGTTGCAGACGTAGTTCACCACATAGTCAGTGAGCTCCATTAGACCTTGTTCCTTGAATTTCTTCTCTTGAGGTTCAGTTCGAACAACAGCGCACACATCTCCGAAGAGCTTGACGATGATGTTCGCTGCACTTGTCTCGAACTGATTGAGGTCGAACCCCCGGATCTCTGCCTTCGAGTAGATCACTCGAATATAAAAGAGAGGATTGTCTACCCGAGGAGCACCTTCTCGGAAGCAGTTGTCGACCCGAGTCTGCCTGTTCGGCACATGAACGCCGTTGAGAGCAGGGAAACCTTCAAGCTTGGGCTTGGGAAGCCGAACTTCATCGGTAACGACTGGAGCTTTGTAGGTCTTATGCTTTGCCCAGTTAACTTCCGAGGTCCAGTCGACCACGATGAAGTTCCGATCAGTGAAGAACTTTCGGATCTCATTGATCTTCGTCCTCGAAAGAGGAGCGTGGTAGAGCCAGACACCACTGGATGAACCGTGGGTCAGCACTTCTCGGTCATACCGGACCTTATGCCAAATGTCCTTCTTGGCATAAGTGAGCACCACAACCTTGCGCAGAATGGAGAGATAGTCTCCATATTCTTTGTAGCGCAAGCTGTGAGGCGGAGCGAGGTGGCCCACTACATAGGAATTCTCATCCCCAATGTAGAGTCTCTGCCGATCCATCACTGGACTGGCCTCTAAGTCCCGATAAAGGGGACGAAGAACTCGCTTTTTGAACCAGGAATGGGCACTGAGCGGAGCGATGTAGTGCGGATGACCTTTGGCATCCACCCGAACAGGCCTCTTTTTGGGGAGATCTGTGGTGAGGCGGTGCTTCACTTGGTTCAGCGTGCCACGATCACCCACTCCGAGCTCGATAGCGGTATCGATCCGAAGTCCCATGTCCTTCCGATAGAAACTGCTCGTTCCCGGATAGTTTCGACGGGTGTATTGCGCCGTCAGATCCTGGATATTGCCGAGGAACTTGATGTCGTCGGTCTGTTTGTTCTTCAGACCGGGCAGGTTCTTCAACGGAGACATCAGTTCACCGATGAGACGCTGCTCCTTGGCGTACTCGATCTGGGTCAGCAGAAGTCCTTCAGCCTCTTTGGCGATCTGAACGCTGAGCTGTTCACTCAAGAAATCCTGAAAGATCTCTCGGATCGCTTTGATCGTGTGTTCCTGCATGGACAGGGACTCACGAGATGGGGTGACCGAGATTGTGTCCGGCTTCGCCTGGAACACGATCTTGTAGGCCTCAGCTTCATACCGCCCTGAAAACAAGTTCAGGAAGGAGATGACTTGCCCATAGAGCGAACGAATCTCTTCATGCTGGGGCACGGGATAGATGACGTTGCCATAGCGCACATAGATCCGGATCCCATGAAGGTCTCCGATGCCTTCTGTGGCGAGCAGCCAGTTGCCCTGGGCCTTGGAGAGCGGGATGTTGGGCGCCTGCTGGCCGTTGATCAGCACGTTCATCTCGCCGTTGAAGGCGACACTGCTGAAGTGATGTTCGAAGACTCCACGATCACCGCGGGTCTTCAGAGGAATGGTGACCTGAAGGCCCGTTTCCTGCGTGGGAATGGAGACAATCGGGGTGATGCCTGGCTTGCCGAACTTGTCGGCCGAGCTCTTCGAGAGGTTGTAGATCGTCTTCGTCCCGCAGTGGTACGAGACGACCTCGAAGTGATCGCCGTAGGCGAAGGGGCTCTTGCAGCCCAGACCGAAACCGCCCGTTTCCGTGCCGTTGTTCTTCTTGTCGGAGCCGCCATAGGTGCCGTAGAGAGGCCCCATCATGTCGGGAGCAATGCCGAAAGCGTAGTCCCGGACGACGATCTTCTCGTCGGTGACCTCGACTTTGACCGGTCGATCGGTGATTCCGGCCCGGATATGAGCATCCCAGGCGTTGCAGAGCACCTCACGAGCGACAGCCAGGCGCTGGTTCGAATAGAGCGAGCTGCTCAGGATCTGAAAGAACGCTGCGTCGTTGGAGATCCCGAACTCGATGGTCTTGGCGCCTCCGATGACTGCGTGGGTGATGTGGTCGGCAGCGTGAGTGACCTGCATGGTTTCGTTCCTTGGTTCAGTTTTGGAGAACTAATAGTCATTCGTTGTTTCTGCTAGTCAGAAAACAAATGACAAGCGAAAACCAGCGCGAATCCGTTCCCCTAAGAAAACATAGAGGGAACAAATTGTGCTGTTTGCTGTGCTGGTTTGTGTACCTTAAAGGAGTCTGACAGGACCCTAAATGCGCAGTATATCTTGTAGGTAGCGCATTGAAATGATTACTAAAATCGGATTTCTTAAATTTTGTTGGAAGAAGCCGGAATGGGTTTTCAAGACCGCTGCCTTAAACCACTCGGCCATCCTTCCTAACTCAATGACTTCAGCTACTTAGTCCTATAACATACCTGCTGAAGCCGTATGATTGTGCTGGTTCTTGTGCTGCTCTCACTCCTTGACCCTTTCGGCTTCCTCCGGGGTCAGGAACTCGAGATAGATCTCCGTTGTCTTGACGCTCGTATGACCGAGGGTTTTTGAGAGCCGATAGATGCTGGCTCTCTCTCCCCGTAGATACTCCACGGCGAATAGATGACGCAAATCGTGAAAACGGAAGCGTCGAAACGACTGTCCGGCCTTCTCTGCATCGAGAAGCTTTCTACGCCTAAAGTGTGTGTAGTCGGACGCCGCTTCGGCAAACGCTTCTCCACTTTCAGCGGGAAAAATCGGATGGGTGGCTGAGAGCCTCTTGGCTTTCTGGCTCTTGAAGAGCTCCAGGGCTCGATCCGAGAGGGTGAAGACCCTTCGCTTGTTGCCCTTGCCAGTGACTTCGAGTGTCCCAGCGGCTTCGTTGAAGTCTCGCCACTTGGCATTGACCAGCTCTCCTTGACGACAGCCAGTGTACCAGGCTCCGCGAACCAGGGAGGCAAAATGGGAGGAGCAAGCCTCGATCATTTCCTCGACCTCATCGGGTTTGGGAAGCACGATCGGATCTCGGCGCTCTTTGATCGTTCGTCGCTTGCTGAGTGTGGGATTGCCCTCTCGCCAGCCCTCGCCCTCGGCGAATTCTAGGACACGGGAGATCGCCGTCAGGTCTCTGCGAATCGTGGCCGGCTTGACGCCAGCAGCTCTACGGGAAGCCATTATGGCGCTGATCGTCGAGCCGTCGATGGCCTCTATGTCTTTGCCTTGCAGGAAGGGTAAGCACTGCTTGAAGCTGACGCCATACCGTTTGGCCGTCTGGGGACTGAGGTCAGCTTTGGCGTGAGCCCACCATGAGGCTACCGCCTCATCCCATGTGTGTTGGTGGATGTTGAAGCGTGCGGCGTCCTGGAGCGCCTTGATCCGCTTGTCCCGTCTTTGCCGAGCATCTCGGAGATTGTTCGTTCTAAGACTTTCTCGGTACTCGACATTGTCGATATACGCTTTGAGCCACCAGACGCCATTTCGCTGGTAGAGGTTTTTCTCATCGCCCTTCGAAGAAGTCCCTGCTCGTGGCATAATTTCTCACGGTCGAGGATCCAGCGCTCGAACTTCGCTTTGTCGAATGTCCAGTGCCTTCCGAACTTGGCCGCTCCAGGGATGTCCCCCAGAGCAGCCATATTGTAGATAGCACGCCGGCTGACACACAGCCTTTCTGCGATCTCGTCAATCGGAACTCGCACGCTCATCGACCTTGTTCCACAATTTTATCCTCTAAAAGGAATCATGAAACAAGAAGCGAATCAGGTCAAATTAAAGGAACCTAGAGGCACTCGTTCGGGAGTGTCTTCCTAAGTTGGATAACCCCAGGGCCAAGGTTTCCACCCAGGTGTTCATTCAGCCACTTACCGTGAAAACCTGAGCCGGGCTCGTCCATTTGGAACTGATGCTCGAACGGCGAAGCATGAAGGATGTCGGCCGTCCGGAGCTTGTCGTAGATCGCCAAGGCCCTCTCCAAAGTCATGTCGAAGCCCTCGACGGTTTTGTACGAGGTCGACGCACATCGAGCGACAGAGAGCTTTCTTAGACCTTCTTGATAGGCTTCCTCGTCTGGATTGTAGAACCCGGCAAGGTCGGCACGATCCTCATCTGTGATAAATGGCAGATGCCACTGACCGGGCTGAAGAGTTCGAACATCAGCGCCTTCGATCGCTTTTCGGATCTCGCGAGCGAGAATCTGGATATGCGGTTCGGCGTCCGGATGGTCCCTAAGAGCCAGGAAGTTCGACCATTGGGTGCTCGTGATCAGCACGGTGATGTGGCTGAAGGGCTCCAAAAGCCTGTTCACGATCTGCTTGTGGTAGCCGGCCGCATCGAAGGCTTCAGCCATATCGATGGCAAGCCACATAGCCCGTTCCCAGGCTTGTTCACGGGTGAGGCTGCGAGTACGACTGCGTTTAGGCTGTATCTGGTCAGACACCCAAACCTGGGTGTTGATCTCTTCGCCCGCCTGCATTCCTTTCTGGTTCGCACCCCAATAAAGAGGCACGAAGGGATCATTGATCACGTCCTGGATCAGACGTTTTACCGGAAGGGCACGGCTGGAGCCTGCGTTCCGAGAGAACACCTTGTGCGTCAGCACCTCGGCATGGATAGGCCGAGGGTAGCGACACAGGATCGTGTGGCCGACGATGTTGTGGTCGAGGGCGTGCCTCGAAGCGAGGATCGATTTGGCGCTGATGGTGGTCATAGCAAGTCCGCTGCGGTGGTATCTTTGAAGGACTGAATGAACCTCCGGTGGCGATCTTCAGCCTTCATGGCTCGATCCCGAAGTTCATTGTTGTGCTTGTGGAGGTCGTCTCGCTGCCTTTCGAGGTGAGCGATTCGGCGATAAAGTTCGCCGATCTGGCTGATTTCTTTTTTCTGGAAGCGAAGCTGGGGCTTTGTTTTTTGCTTGGCTCGAATCTGCTCGACTTTCGTCCAGATCCGGCGAAGCTCAGCCAAGGCTGCCTTGACGATGCTGATCCTGTGCGCGTTGCAAAGTGCAGTCAGCGTGACCATGACGCCGCCGACTTCCTGGAATTTCTCGCCGACTGGTCGACCGAACACGTAATCAACAAGAGCATGGGCGTCGTAGCGAGTGCAGCCGCAGGCCTGGACAAGCTCAAGCGCCTCTTCAAGGAAGCGATGATTACGCTCGTCCGGGTCGTTCACGATGTTGAGATCTTTGCCGGTCTCGGGATCGGAGACGCCGTGAAAGCAAGCGTGCATCCACTCGCCGATCTCCAGCTCCCAGAGCTTGTCGAGCTGCATCAATGGATTTCCTCCCACTTGGTGATGCCGGTCATGGCGAAATAGCGGATCTCTTTCTTGTCGAGATCCTCGGCTTCGAGCAGCCACTTGGGATGCCACTCGTTGGACCCGATGAACCAATGCAGGGGCCGGATATGCCGGCGAGAAGTCTCGCCGCGGCAGTTCGTATAGGTGATGTAAACGTCTGAGAACATTTCCATTTGTGCCTCCTCTGCTGAAAAGAAAAAGGCAGCCAAACTGGCTGCCTCTAAGAAAAACTGTGGGAGTTTTGGGGAGCGTTAGCTCACCACTTCTTGCCGGCCGTGCCGCTGACGGCGCCGATCGCTCGCGAACCCTTGTTGGCCGGCTTCTGACTGCCGCTCTTCGTCGCGCTCGGGGGAGTCTTGCCGCCGCCGCTCATCTTGCTGCCGCTCTTCGCCATATTCGTTGTCCTATTCGTTGTGAGATCTCAACGAGGAAAAGCCTATGACACACTCAAGATGAATGGCAATAGGCTATGTACAACTTCAATGTAAGTTTAAGCAGAAATAGCGGCTACGGGTTCATCTGCTTGGTTCTGATACCGTCCATCGTAAGCAACCGGGTCGGTGACCAGGTGGAAGATGACTTGGGCGATGCCTGAACCAGCAGGGATAACCAGATCTCCGGGACCGTGGTAGACGAGCTCCAGGGTCAGAAAACCTTTCCAGCCCGGCTCGATCACTGTGTTGAAGACCGAGAGCCCACGACGAGCCCAGGTGGATTTATCGTGGACTATGCCCATGAGAGTGTTGGGCATGTCGAACTTTTCGATTGCCGAGGCAATCGAGAATTTATGGCACGCATCCAAGACGATCTTCTGCTTGATGCGAATGTCGTAGCCCGCTTCGCTGAAACCATAGCTGACTCCGTGAGCGTATTGCTTCGAAGTCAGCATGTCTTTGATCGGAGCGAGCTCCAACATAGTCTTACCGTTGACGGCCATGAGTTCCCTATCGAATGTGGATGACTTGTCCGAAGGGCACCTTAGCGCCTCGATTACTGATGACAACCCAAAGAATGGGGATTTCGAAGCCCAAAGGCTCCATCGGAGCACACTGCATATCTGAGAACACGATGGCCGCAGTGGGCCGGTGCTTCAAGATATACTCACGAACAGGCGTGAGATCTGTGCCGCCCCGACCTTTGATCATGACCTGATCGAAAGGATCCTCCTCGGTGTAGACCTGCTCACTTTGGATGATCGTGTCGAACTGAACGAGGGTCATTTTCTTGGGCTTGTAATGGTCCTTCACGTACTTAAATTCGCTGTTGAAACGCAGCGCATCCTTGTCCGAGATCGAACCAGACGTGTCCTCGAAATAGATCAGGTGATCGAGAGCCCCTTCGTCCTCGTAGCGAGAGGGCAGATAGATGTCGGCAAACCTCCGGTTTGGCCTGCTCCAAGTGAAGCCGTTCTCTGCGAGCTCCTGCATGAAGCGATGCAGGTACTGCTCCCAGGGCACGATTGGAGCCAGGAACTGTGTGAGCAGGGCTTCGATGTCACCTGGCATTTGCCCAGCTCCAGCGAGTTTGGCCTGCTGCTGAGCCATGATGGCGTTGTTCACGGCCTGGGCCATGTCCTCCTTCGACATGGGTCCGTTGGGGAACATATCGGTGCCGTCATCCGGGAATTGGCTCTGGCCTTGTCCTTGAGGATCGGTCGTGGACGAGCCGGCTTGAGGATGGAACTGTCCCCAAGCGCCATGCTGAGGCGCTGTGCCGGCAGTGATGAGGGCATCGTAGATGTCCTCTTCCACCATGCCCCGATAGGTCTGGTCCTTCCAACACCATTTGAGCTCTTCGAATGAAAAGCCGTCGTCCTCGAGTTCGTTGTTGATCTTGATGTCGGTGGCGTAATTCCAGATCTTGGCGTTTCTCTCCCCCTGTCGGTGAAAGTGAAGCAGCGCAGGATGCTTGATTTCGTGAAAGAGCACGGTGACTCTGGACTTCGGGGAAAGTTTGAGGAACCAATAAGGGTTCCACATGAGGTTCACGCCGTCTGTAGCGGCTGTCCGCATGTCTGGAGTCCAGAAGAAGTTCAGCGAGCACAGCAGCGGCCCATAGAAGGCCGCATACTTGTGGCTGAACAGCTGGCTCTTGGCTCGATCAAGCTCCCTTGTGAGGAAGTTCACATCGAGATCGCTGTAGTCAGTGACGACTTTGCCGGGATCATTCATGGTGTCAGTCGCTCAAATATCGCGTGAGTTGGATCATGGCCTTGGAGAAGGCCGGGTGTTGACGCAGTTCCGGGTGTCGAACCATCGTTGACCTGAAGAAGAGCACACGAAAGTCCATCGAGAACCGGTTGGCATAGTCCGACAGGCCGCCAAAGTTCTCCTCGGTGACCACTTCCATCATATGAGCGATGGTTGCCCAGCGAATGCCGTTCTCGGTGGGCATCCGGCAGGACTCAGGATCAGCGAGGATCTCTCGAACGTTGATAAGTTCCTTGTAGATCTTCGTGAAGTTCACGAATTCGACAGCGACTCCCGATGAGATCGTGCCGGCATACATTGCCGTCTTGGAGTCTTTGACTTCCTTGCCCGATATGAGCCTGTTCATGAACTCCCAGGTCCGAGGGCAGCAGAAGGTCTTGTCGTTGTGGTCAGGACGGAAGTCCATGAGCTTGGAGTTGTACTGGCTCAGGAACGCAATGATCCGAGGATCGTAGTTCTCCTTGAGAGCGACGTCTTCGAGCCACTCTCGGTAATTGACCTCCATCTCAAGCGTGATCACTCGGGACTGCATGGCAGTGCCGGCGAGGTTCACGATGGCTCGGTCGGTGACGAGGTTGCCGGCCATGGACAGAACCACACGCTCATGGAGCTTGTGCTGGCCGATCATCTTGTCGAGCACGACCTTGTAGCTCGCAGCCTGGACTTGCTTCGGAGCAGCGTTGTGCTCGTCGAAGAAGATGCACCAGCCCTGCATGAGCCGGCCTTTGAGATCCCTGGGCATGGGTGTGCCTTCGAGCGGGAAGATCTCCCGGAACGGCGCATAACGGGCATAGCCGTCAGCCGTGTACTGGGGCAGCCCAGTGAAATCGGTGGACTCTGAGGTGGAAATTCGATGATCGATCATCATCAGATCCAGCTCATTGCAGACCTGGCGATGGATGGTGGACTTGCCCATGCCTGGCGAAGAGATCACGTTGGGAACGAGGTCAGCTTCGAAGATGTCGATGATGTATTCTCGGACCTGCCGAGGTGTGCAACGGTAGATCTGGAGAGTTTCAGACACTTGGCGCTCTTCTTCCTGGTTCAGAAATGAAAAAAGCCCGCTGCTCTTTCGAGCAACGGGCCTGATCGGTCATATGAGTAGAGACCGCACTGACTGTACTATCCAGTCCGTCACGGGGTTTAGCGTCACATCCGTCGGGGACATCTCTAGGTGATCGACAATCCTTCCGTAGATAGGTAGTCGATCAGCATCGAGATTCTTGAAAAGTAATGGGCCTGCCATCTTGTGCTGGCAGGCCCATCATTGGGCAGAGGGTTGCTTATGACGCTTTAACGAGTTTTCTCAGCAACATCCCTTCAGGGGCGTTCATTCCCTGGTCCCAATTTTTACTGGCCGGTGTGGACACTTCGGGTTATCAGCCCTACCCGCCACTCCGTTTACGACAGTTTACAAGGCATCCAGATTGATGGTCTGACTTGACTTGCTATATGTCGTCCCCCGTCCCGCTGGGGTCTGCTCCTGCCAGTTTAAATTGATCTGTAGAGTTTACTTCCAGACTATCCACAGGCTGACTGCTGCACTTACGTGGGTAACACGGAGCCTTTTAGTTTCGCGTCCTGTTAGGGACGGCACATGCTCGGGTGCTGACTAAGGGTGAATCTGGCTCCCATCCGGTCCGCCAAATTCTCCAGTTGATCAGACTGTTTTCCCCTAATTCTGTTGTGTTCGCAGATCCATTTTGATCCCGAGAGCCAGGCACAGAGCAGCCATCGGGAGATAGCTCCTCCAGTGCTCGCCCATCAGCTGGCCACGGATCTGACGCTTGTTCACCTGGAGCATACCAGCGAGTTGGTCCTCGGTGAGGCCCCGTTCGGCCATGGCCATCAGCAAGATGCCGCCTGTTCGCATGGCAAAGCGTTTGGCTTCGGCTTCGACCTGTTCAGGGGTGATCCCCGTGCTGCTGATCGTGGTGATTTCGAGCCGGTCTTCTTGGGTACTCACGAAAGGATCTCCTTGGGATTTCACCCTTCACCCAAGATACCCTTATTTCAAGAAAAAGATCAGGTTTCCCGAACCAGTGGGGCAGGATAGATCACAGCCAGAGCCGAGAGACAGTAGTCCTCGTGCTCAGGGTCGATCATAATCGGCTCTGCGAGAGCTCGGTTCTTTTCGTCCTTGGTCAGCTTGCCGGCGTTGCCGTGGTGCTGAACGGAGATCTCAGGGCCTTTAAGCCCCTTTGACCAGACTACCCACTTGGACATTGAGAGATTCCTCGTAGTCGGCGACTGCCGCTTGTGGAGTTGCATAGGCGTTGTTGCCAAACAGGTAGACGACAGTCTGCGTGTTCGTGGGTTTGAGATGCTTCCAGACTCGAACGACACCGGTCGGCTTCCACTTGGAGAAGCCTTTGAAGGTGTAGAGCTGGTATTGCTGCTCGGACGACCCTTCGAAGTCGTCTCCGTACATCTGAATGCGCCACTCGTAGTGACGTTTGCCGCTGAGACGAACGAAGAAATCGTCCATCCAGCGACCTAGATCGGAGAACCGCGGAGGATGAACCTTCCACATGAAGAGCTTCCAGTGAAACCGATCGAGGAGAGCTCTCACTTCATTGGTTCCCGACCGGAGAAGTCATGGTTTTCGAGCTTCGCAGTCTGGATGGCGAGACGAGCTGTGCGGAGGGTCGAAAGACTCTGCCCAAACGTGCTTGGGTCAGTCCGTCGTTTCGGATCTGTGTGGGCTTCGAGCATCGCAACCGTGTCGATGAGCGAGTCATAGAGACGCTTTACTGTTGAGGGTGAGAGGTTCATTTCCAGATTGCTCGAACAGAGGTAGCCACGGCTCCGTAAGAGCCTGGGTGAAAGTTGTGCTTCGTGCAGCCGCCCTTGCAGGAGTAGCTGATGGGGAAAGCGCCAGCTTGCTGGGCCAGCCTGAAGACGCTGGCCCGAGCTGAGTTGATCGGAGCCGGCAGGATCACGACCTTGATCCGGGCTTTCACTGTCGCCAGGATCTTGCCCACACAGGGACCAGGAGCGTCATTGATGCCGGCGCTGATCACCACCCGGTCGAACTGAGTTCGAGGCATGTGAGCCAGGATCCAGCACGAACCCATGCTGGTCTTGGCGTAGGTCGAGACACGCAGAGCATGTCCCGTACCCACTGCAATCGAGTCGCCTATGGCTGCGTCCTGAGCCTTCGCCGGTGGCGTGAACCAGACAGTGAGACACACTCCGAGGAGTGCGACGATGGCCATGGTCATGAACCAGGTAAGGTAGAGACGCATCGTGTGGGTGTTCAAATCTCTGGCTCCATTGGTTGGTCCAGAATATCACCATCAATGTTGATGATAACTGGCAGTCGTTGTGGGGTGTCGAATTCTTCCCCACAATTGTCGCAAGTATAATCTCCGAGAAAGTCGGAGATCACCCATGTACGTCGATAAGGATCGTACCGTGTTGTTGCATCTCGACTGATGTCGGTGCAACTACACTTTGGGCAACATGGCCTTGTTCGCTTTTTCACTGGCGATGATCCGGAGAATGAACTGCTGTCCATTGTCGAGGTGAAAGACGGGATTGTTGGCGTCGCTGACGTCGACGAAGTGGACCTTGCGAGCAGCCTGGTGCTCGACGTCTTTGATGAGGACGCTGATCCACTGACCTTCGAGAAGATCTCGAATAGCCAGGCCGACGTCTCGGGTAGTGGCTCGAAAGCTCGTGCTCACTTCGCCACACCCGTTTTGGGGATCTGGCTTTCCAGAGTGCTCAATCGAGCCATGAAGGACGACGAGAGCTTGGCGAACTGATCTGCGAATTCCAGCTTCAGAAGCTCGATGTCTTCCTTGAAGGCTGTGATCGCCGGATCTTCAGCGAGCTCGCCATACGCTTCCTTGCGGATCGCAGTGACGACCGAGACCGAGACATCCAGCTCTTTGGCGATCTTGGCGTCGGACCAGCCAGAGTTGTAGACCCGCTTCTTCTCGTTGAAGTGATCATCGAGCGAAGCATAGATCTGTCGGGCAATCTTTGGATTGGGAGCGACTGAGGTTGAAGTCACTTTGCGTTCACCTTTCTGGCACTGGGCGCAGACTGGAGGGTATTTCAAAGAAATGTCCCAGCCTTCACGTTTGAAGGCCGGGACAAGATGTTCGGGAATGCAGTTGATCGGTCGACCGATAGTCTGAGACGCTCCACATTTACAGTGGATGTACCAGCCAGATCGACCTGAGTTTCTATAGGTGTAATACAGCCCGTAGGCTGCATTCATCTTGATGATGTCTTTAGGAGAGTGGGTGCCAGCCATTACTCACACCTCAGCTTTCCGCACTTCTTGCAGACGTAGCTGGGATAATGACCGAACGGGATCTCTGCGTGAGAGCAAGTCGTTCGAACCCACCAGAGCGAGAGATCGTAATAGATCTCCCAGAGGCGCCTTCTAAGATAGCGCATAGTTGCTCTCCAATATGTCCTGAGCCAGTGTGGGATCGAGCTTGCCCACCTGGACTTCGCGATTTACCAGTTGGCTCAACACGAAGCTCAAAAGATCGCTCTTTGCAATCAAATATAGCTGCATGTTGTACTGTTGCCGCAGATCGTCCCCGTAGTGAGGGAGACATCGGAAGCAATCGTGAATAGACATAACCTTGAAGGGACGCTTCGGAAGGCTGTCGATCAGCTTGGAGATCTCGGCTCGGTCCACGAAAACGATGGTGTCGCTGTCGAGGTAGTCCAGGATTCTCGCCGAGAGATAGCCGCTCTTCTGGAAGAGCTTCCAGAGGATGCCCACCATGCGATGAGCCTCTTTGCTGAACTCTGGCGTGCCGAAGTGCGATTCCACTTCATCAGCCAGGATCTCTTTGAGCAGCTCGATCCAGTTGGGATCGTAATCGCAGCGCCTGCTGATCTCCCGAACGATCATTCCGTCGATCGAGTGGATGGTGTTGGCGCCGAGAGATCTTCCCTCTTTGGTCGGAGCGTTGATCTTGCGGGTGATGTCGAACGGCTCGTTCAGGAAGTTCACGACTTCGCTGGCCTGAGCCATGACTTTGATGTGTACGTGGAAATTGTCGGGAAGCACCCAGTCATTGCTGAGGGCTTCGCCGTCCCAGATCTCGAGGAAGGTCTCGTTCAGTTCCCATGCAGCCGGCGCAAGCCGCTTCATGGTGTCGAGGAAAGTGACGAGCAGCTTGCCTTCGCCGAAGACTTCCTTGGGCACAGCGACAGACCCATAGAGAGCCGTCATAATCGCTCGCTTGGTGTCTTCGCGTTTGATCTTGGCGCTCTCACCGAGCTGCGAGATCATGTCCTCGTAGACGAGTGTGTAGGCGTCAGAGCGCTTGTCATTTCCCTGGTTCGGCTTCACCACATTGCACAGCTCAGCTGCGCTCCTGTCTCCGGTGAGAGCAGCCAGCAGCTGCAATCCAGAGCTGGTGGCATCGAGCGAGATCGCATAGCCGATGGGCTCTCCAGCCAGGACGCTCTCGTAGGCTTTGACGCCGGCGTAGAAGAGAGCAGGCTCTTCAGCCTGGTGGAGCATCTCGTGGAGATGGTCTTGGTGCTCTTCGAACCAGGCGAGACGCTCAGCCCAAGTGCGTTTGTCGAGCCCGAAGTTATTCGCAATGTCGATCTGTAGATATTGACGACCTGTGAACCTTTGCATGGTACGCTCCTTAAGGTTGTGAGGGGATGATGATCAAAAGATTAGGCAGAGTTCTGTACGTCCTCGGCTGCGTCTCAGCAGGAGGATTTCTAATAACTCTGTTTTTTGTGCTGACGTATAACGAGGACTACGGCATGAATGCGATAGTAATCGCTGGCTTTACCGGGGTCTCTTTTGTGTGTTGGTTTGCTGGACGAAGCGCTCGTTACATTCTATCGAACGAGTGACTACTTACGACTTGTTGTCGCCTCGGTTGGCGTGGATCGAACGGAGGTCCCAGTTGCTTGGGGCGTTCGAACCGTGATGCCGGAGCGGATCTCTGTGATCCACGTCCTTGCCTTTAAGGGAGCCCTTGATTGCGGTGTGCAAGTGGTGCGCCACATCATAGCGCGCTTTGTTACGCTCTTCACGCTGCTTGACCTCCTTCGCAGAGTCCTCGAACTTGGTCGCCTGCTTATAGTTGCGCTTTTTGCCGGGCTTCTTCATTCAATAAGCTCCTTATCTGCGAACTCTACCACGGCTTTGTTCCAGGGAGTTCCCTGGTAATTGACGTGATAACCTTGGCAGTACACTCGCCCACGCTTGTCATACTTGTGGGTGAGGTGGAAGTGATCGCTGTGCTGCATGAGCAAAGCCATTACGTGCTTCGCAGTGCGATCGTACTTATTGAATGCCTTCTTTCGACGCTCAAAGTCATCTCGAGTTTCACCCTCTTTAGGTTTGTCGAGATGCCGCCACTTGTTCTTCACCATGAGCGCCGTGTCAGCGTTCACTGTGAACCGGATCTCGTTCATTCGGTTCAGGTGATCGAGACAGACATCATCTTCATGGTGGTTGTTGCGCAGGATCACGCTTCCTTGGTTCAGGAAATATCCAGTGTCCCTGTTCTTGGTGATCGGCTTGGGCTCGACGACCATGGGAAGAGGGTACTGGAAGCGATCGATGTCCTCTTGGACCTCGGGACTGATCTCGAACTTGACCACGAAGATCTTGAGGGTCGGCTCCCAGTCGACGAGATCTGCCAGCACAGCCTTGAGCAGCATATCAGCGACGACTTGGGCGTCATTGAAGTGGTGGTACAAGAGTCCCACCAGGGTCTGGATGTTGGCTCTCTTGTGAAGAGCCATCTGAACCAGCAGGTCCAAACCAAAGCTCACGGGGATCTCCGACGAGATCAGGAAATCCGTGAAATTGGCTTCCTCGCAGTTCTGAAACTCAGCCTTGATGCGAGGGATCGTCTGGTTCTTGGAATAGAGGCGCTCAAGCTCGATCTGATGAGCCACCAGCGTCTTCTGCGTGTCAGTCGGAGCAACCTCCAACTCTTCGCACTGCATCTCGGTGTCCATGGTTTCTCTCTCTAAAGTTTGAGGAAAGCGTTCAGGTCTCGGCCAGTCTGAGTCTGGCCAGGATTTTTGGGAGTCTGGTCCTTGGCCGGCACTCCGGCCCAGCCGGTGACCTTGTGGGAAGGTTCGCCGTCGCTGGAGCATCGATAGAATTCGAAGGTGCCTTTGGCCTCTTCCATCCAGCAGTAATAGAATCGGTTACCTTCGAAGGTCCGATAGAACATGACACGACAGAACCCATTGTCTTCGTGCAAGAATGTGAGTTTGTCAGGTTCTGCGGAGGCCATGTTCTTTCCTTGGTTCAGGGAGTGATGTCGGAGATCCAGCGCTTCAGAGCAGGGAGTGTGGTGATCCCAGTGCCGACGATGCCCTTCTCGGGTTCGACGACAGTGGGTAGGGATCGCACCCCATATTTCTGAGCAGCTTCTGAGTTCTGCTCCAGGTCGAGGTACTCGAAGAAGTGAGGGCTATCGCCGTCAGCTTCGATGGCTCTCCAGAGCGCCTTGCAGCTGGAGCACCAGGTGGCGCCGAAGATGAGAATTTTCACGATTGGATGTCCTTCCAATATTTCGCGAGGGTCTCCTCGGTATAAGGCTTCCAATACTCGCAGGACTCTTTGTGAAGACGATCCTTTGCATAAACACAATCTGAACGAGTGTTCGTATCTATGACGCACCCATCAGGTTCAGTGCCTGGCTTCATCGAGAAGAGATCGCAGAAGCACCCATGCTTGACGCCTGTTGGACCTATGACGATCCAGCCGGCCTCACGAAGCAGCTTGGCAGCTGCTTCTTCTTCAGTGGTCGGAAGTCTCATGGGAGCTCCAAGGTGATCGGGACGACTTGCATGTCGTTGATGTCACGACTGGGAACGGGACGGATTTGCCCATTCCAGGCGCCTTCATCGGACTGATAGCGACCTCGTACCCAGCAGCGCAGAGCTCCCTGAGCATCTTTAGCTGTCCGAAAGACTCGAGGGAGATCGTTGGCTTCTGGCTTTCCTGGCTCATAAGCCGTGCTGCCACGTCCAGACTGGCAATAGCCCATGAGGAGATAGTTCCCCGTAGGCATATGTCGAATGGCAAACATCGAGATGATCATGACTTGATCACCTCTTGAACCAAGGAAGGGAGCACACTCACTTGGGTGTAGTAATCCGTCTTGGGGTAATTCACACGAAGAGTGGGACTTACTATCGCAACGATGACATTGTCATCGTAATCAACGATGGTGACTTCCCCATGCTGGGTGATGAATATCAGAGCTTTCTGAATAGCCTGGGCTAGAGTGCCTTTGATCGAGCCGATCTTGGCGGTTCGAGAGGACCAAGCTGCGTTCTTGGCTGGTCTGGTGAAGCAGTAGCGCTTGATCATAGCACTCTCTCAAGAGCACCATTGACCCACTTGTAGTTCACTCGCTCATTGACCTCGACAGCACGAGAGTCAGTGACTGTGGTCCAACGCCACATGAGAGCTTTGGCATTGTCCTCGGCTTCCTGCTTGGTCTCGAAGACCAGCGCATTGCGAGAGAACTTGCCGTCCACCTCGACTTCAGGCTTCCAAGCCATCAGACGCTCCCCCAGTAGACCCGACCGTCGCCGAGGATCTGAGCCCACATGCTGTCGAACTCGCAGTTCTTGGGCGCCTCCATGAACATCGGAGCGATCTCGGTGGCTTTGAAGCCGGCCAGGCCACAGCCGATCTGCGTCACCCTGAAGGTGAGTTTGCGGTGACCATGAGCGAAGGCGATGAAGCCCTGCACGTACTGATGCACCCGCTTGATTGGGAGCGTTTCGAGGTTCTCGTCCTTGGTGGGAATGGCGAAGCTTTCGCCCATGTGCCCATAGCTGAAGCCCCATCGGGCTCCATGCTTCTTGTAGGCTTCAGCAGCTGCGCCAGCTCCATGAACTCCCGCTTCATTGCTTCCGAATACGAACACGCTTTTCGGCATCTTGGTTGTTCCTTTTTTCAATGAATTCGAGGGTTTGTCGGGATCTCTCAGCCACAACGCAGAAGCTGTGTGCGGTGAAGAGCTTGGTGTAATCTTGGGGAGAGCCGCCATATCGAGCAGCTCTCTCGGAGGCCGAGGGAACGAGATGGATCTCAGTTCCACAGAGCTTGCATTTCATAACGATTCTAACTTGTAGAATCCGGACCTGAAAGAGCTGACGCCGGCATACGTGTAGCGTTTCTGGCGCTGCTTTCGAGGAGGCAATACGAAGACCTTAGCTCTCCAGCCTTGGCCTTTGCCGTTGCCTTCGATGATCTTCATGATCCGGACACGTCGACCATCCTGGGCAACCCAGAGACTGTCGATCTCGGGTTGAGGATTGAAGTATTTGTCCTGCTCGATGATCGCTGCATCGAGGTTCGAGGGATAAGCGCCATGCTCATCCAGGATCTTTACTGGGCCACTCATGGCCTCGTATTTGTCCCAGAAGTTGGGCTCTGTCTTACTGAGAGTGCTCATGTTCCAGGCTCCTCCTTCATGAGTTCAGGAATGTCGACCTCACGGACGATCTCATAAACGTCAATATCGTTGAAGTTACACGCCTGTGCGAAATGCCTTTTGAGATGCACTTTGAGTTCGTCAATAGTCTCAACGTAAGTAATTGCCACCCCCTCGTAAGGGATATACTCGTGAATTTGATAGGTGGTGCTCATTTGCCGAGTCCCATGCTAAAGCTCCTTTGGGATATATTGAATGAGAGTTGAGCAGTTTACCCTGTTGCTCAGCAGCTTTGCCATCATCTGTGGTGCTTTTAAGCGCCCTTGCCAGTGTCCGGACTCCGTTCATGGCTACGCTATGCGTGTCTGCCGTGGATAGGATGCTCTTCGACCTGGGCTAATGCTGATGTGGACTTGATTACCTAGCTAAAGGTTCTGTGATGGTGATCAGGAGCGTACACTGTCCGCAGACTTCCAGACCTGGAGAGATACTTAGATCTCTCGAAGGTGCTGCGATCATACAGTGTTCACTTAGCCGGGCTCACCCCGGCACGGCGGAACGCCAAGTCACATTCTTTCCTCTGGGTTCATGTGCCTGTGCGTTAGCAGGCGGTCTGACGCTGTTCTCAAGATCGCTTTTTGTCGCTTCTCTGCGTTTAAGCTGGGCTCACCCCAGCTCGGTACACGCCCAAGTCATGGTTAGTTCCTTGGTTCATGGCGACTCGACAGGCTTTAGGTGCATCTCCGCTAAGATAGCTGAAAAGTTCAACTTAGCTTTTAGATAGTTGAGGGATGCCCTTTAACCTATCGGAGACAAAAAAGAACAGGAGAGATCCCGAAGGATCCCCCCTGTGTTGTGTCAGTCGACGAGCGCGAGCTTGCGACGGAACGGATTTTCGCTGGGAGCGACAGGCGTCACTTCGCCATTCGCACGCCGGATCTGGATCTGGAGCCCACCGGCTTCGCCGATGATCTTGTCTTCGCCCGGCGCCAAGCCCTTGCAGGCTTCCATGACCTGATCGAGCAGATCATTCCGAGCGCCCTGGAACGCAGCGAAGTTGACGTTCCTCGAGGTCGTGGTGAGTTTCTCCTGCGTGTCCAACGGGATACCCGTTGGCAGCGACACGAAGCGCTGTTCGGTGCCCTCGTCGGTCTCGTAGTCGACCACGTAGCCGATGTTCATCCAGAACTCAGCCTTGGGCCGATCGTCGGTCTGCTGGGAAGGCGTCTTCACTCCAGCGAACTTCTCGCCGAAGGTCTTCGAAACGGTGATTGCCATTGCACTAAGCTCCTTATGAGCAAACCGGGGAACATTCCCCACACACGCCGAAGGCGTGAGCCACAAAACGAAGCACAAGCGTTGACTCATGCTCCGCTTAATCCAAGAAACGGCTTACGCTAGTCTAAGCGCACATAGCGCTTGATCTTGGTCATACGCTCGTTGAGCACCCGATCAGCTTCATGCTTAGCTCGGATCTCTCGCTCGCCTGTGATCCAGTCGATGAAGAGTTCGACCAAAGTGGGCTTATGCTCCACTTCAGTTATGTTGAATTTGGTCACCAAGTGATCGATGTATTGGCCCATTGGGATTACTCCATGAGTAGGTCGTGACAACGTGAAATGCTGTTGGTTTCCATGCACTTGGCCATAGACTTGCCTCCATCATCACAGATGCACAGGGTGATGGTGATGAGTGAGACGATGATCATCAGGTAGCTGACGCCGCAGATGTATGGACGCATTGGCGTCACTCCCAAGTTAAATCTGTGAATTAGACTCATGTTTAGAGTCGGACTTGTCCGGAAACAGGGATTTCCAGAATACTTTCATCACGATGAACTCGACGATGTTCACGATGATGTAGATGAGCAGCCAGTGAAGCCAGAGCTTAAGCCTGAGCAGCCCAGCTAGTGAGTCAAGCATGGCTTACCTCAAGTTATGTTGGGTTATCGGATGGATATAGGATCACGATGAATCGTGATAGTCATTCGGTGAGTGGACATGAGTTGAATCATGATAGTCAACTGGGATAGCGAGACAGATGCAAGGCTCAGTCTCTAGCCATCCCCATTCACTCACACCTAATGCAATCATGATAGTCACTCACACTCAGGTGAGCAGACACAGAGTGACCTATCGCTTGAGTCGAAGACCATGATCACTCCGTGATCATGACCTATCGCTCGAGATGAATGGACTCACCCACCCTTGCGAGGTGAGTGAGCCACTGTTGTCTTGGCCTCAAGCAGCCTTGAGTCTGGCAGCAGCCGAGTCCGGCTTGCGCAGGATCTTGCTGTACCGATCATGAGCCTGCTCGTAGTGGAACCGATGACGCTCGGACTTGGCGATGAACGTCTCCACCTCCAGGTCAATGGCCGTCTGTTCCATTGCCTTCTCTTCGATGAGGCGATCAATGAAGGTTTCATTGTCCGCAATGATGCGAGACTGCTGGTTGAGGGCAGCTTGCTCCACGAAGGCATTGGCCATGCCGATCGAAGTGCTGACTGCGTTGAGCGCACCAGTCACCGTGGTAGCAGCAGTGCTGACAGTGTCGAGCACAGTTCCGAACGTGAGGCGAGCAGTTGCCATTGAGTTACACTCCATCAGGGTAGGAACCAAAGACACCATGTCTTGATTCCACACTCCGCGAAGCGGAGAGATCCCTCAGTGTCTCTTGAGTGACACTCCGGGGGGGTAGTCCGGATGGTGGAAGTGTACAACCAACACACTGCCTTCATCTATCTCCACGAAATATCAGCAATGCCCTCCTGCATATATTGCAGAGAGGCTCTCCTATTAGCAGCTATGTTTGAGGAAGATATTTGATTGGGCCTGCGGAGCCCCTTGGTTTCTCTGAATATGAGCCCTTTAGGGGTCATTTCAGACACACTCTCCCATTACCTCTCTCTCTAAATTTAAGAGTAGAAGCTGGAAACGCTCGGGTGCTGAAATCATCTGAACCTACGAGAGAGCAAAAGCAAGGGGGAGAGCCTCTGAGAGAGCCTCCATAAAGAGGGAGTCTCCAAATAAGAGAGCCACCGAGCCTGAGAGGTTCTGAGGCTGGTCGTAGACTCGGTTGAAGCCATCGGCACGAATGAGAGCTTGGAGCCAGAGCAGGTTCGCAAAGACGTTGGGTTGGTTTTCCCTTCCTGGTTCCGCGCAGCGATAGGCTCGACAGGGGAGGATCTCTCCTTGTTCGAGGATGCTGTCGAAGGTCTCGATGAGTTGGGGGGCTCCACCCACGGATGCTTCGATCATGAAAGGCGAAGGCGCCTTGCGTAAGAGCATCAGTCGTTGGGAGCGTCGGGAGGTAGCCGAGGGAATGACGCGGAGAATGCCCCGCATGGTGGTCTTCCTGGTTCAAAAGCTTCGAAGTGAGGAAGGCACCGCATGGCTTTCCACCATGCTGGGGGGACGGAGCTAGTCCATCAGCCTCTGCTGCAACGCTGCTTTGGCTTGTCCCCTGGCCGAGGTTCGCCGTGTCAGTGCCCAACGAAACAGACTTACAACATAAGTTAGCAATGAGTGCAAATGAAAAGAGACGAGAAGCGGCCAGGCCCCTCGTCTCTTCTAGATGGGCAGCTCAGGCTCTGAACCAAGAACACCCTTGGCAGAGTGTTACCTGGCAGGAGGTCGAGACCGCTGCCTGCGGAAGTTATGTCCCCACTATCCGCTAGGGTCGCCATGTACTTCGCCACGCTCTAGGCGCCACGCAAAGTTATATTTGGATAAATCGGGCTTCACGTCAAGTCTCAAATCTCTTTGACCGGTTGCTATAGATGCCCTAAAGGGTAAATATCAAAGCAACGGGGAATGCTTTACATGGATATTACTGAGGATGAGTTAGAAGAGCGGGCAGTTGCTAAGAGGGTTACTCTGAAGGACGTCGAGGACAGCATCCTCTTCTGTTATTTCTTCACGGCTGCGGATGGCGTTCGAGCCACGCAAAAGACCACTGCCCGGATGCAGGGCAAGGCCAAGAATCTGGAGCTGCTCACTTTCTGTGTGCTCGTCCTTCAGAACGGTTTCACGGTGACTGGCCAGAGCGCCTGCGCCGATCCCGCGAACTACCAGAAGGATATTGGCGATCGTCTCGCCAAGACTGATGCGGTCAACAAGATCTGGCCGCTGCTCGGCTTCGTGTTGAAGAACGAGCTCAATGAAGGGGAAGCGTGATGGAATTCGCACTCTATATGTTGGTGATCCTGCTGTTCTGCGTGATCGCAGTCGGCGCGTTCTTCCACAACACGATCGTCGCCGGACTCAAAGACGAGCTCTTGACTGCTGAGACCCGGCTGCGGGCAGCGTTCATGAGCCGCAGCAAAGTGGCCCAGAACACTCTTCAGGCGGATGTCGTCGCCACGGGCGCTGCTGTTTCCGGCGCCGTCACGGATGCTGCTTCGGGGATTGCGGAGAAGATCTCTTGATCAAGCCCTCGGTCGGCCGAATCGTCTGGTACTACCCGGACCCGAAGAACACTCTCATTGCACCCACGGGCGGAGCGCCCATGGCTGCGATCATCGCCTACGTGCATAGCGACACGATGGTGAACCTCGCCTTCTTCGATGCGAACGGCGTCGCCTCGAATCAGACTTCGGTGAAGCTCTTGCAGGATGAAGACAAGCCCAATCCGGGCGAGATCTACTGCGAGTGGATGCCGTACCAGGTTGGACAGGCGAAGGCGGCAGCGGCTGCTTCTCCCCTGGTTGTTGACCCGCATTCCAACGCCTACATGCGGAGCTAAGTGCGATGATGCGTCCGGTCGTCTTTGTTAATGGTCCTCCCAGCAGTGGGAAAGACACGCTCGCTGAATATGTCGTCCGGAAATTTCCGGGTTTCCGACAAGTCAAGTTCAGCGAGATACTCAAAGAGCGCACTCATGCTCTTTATGGACGACCGGACCTTCCTCACCATGCGTTCGAGACAGTCAAAGAGACTCCCTGCGATGTCTTCCTCGGGTTGAGTCCGAGGGAAGCCTACATCGAGGTAAGTGAGCGGTACATGAAGCCGACTCATGGGGATGAGGTCTTCGGTCGACTCCTTCTTGATCGGATGCAGAACACCTCAGGTCGGGCTTTTATCATCTCGGACTCTGGTTTCGCCTCGGAGGCCCAGCCTATCCTGCGATCGGTCGGTGCAAGCAAGTGCCAGCTGGTCAGACTTTATGCTGAGGGTCGTGGCTGCTCGTTCAAAGGCGACAGTCGCACGCACATCAAGTTGGAAGGCGTCCAGACGACGGACATCGCCAACAACTACTCGATCGACGAATTCTATGGCCGAGCCATGAGCCGGCTTTCTCACATCTTTCAGCAAATGGTGGGTGGCGAATGAACAAGCATGTGAAGGAAACGCAGGGCGAACTGGCTCTGACTCTCGGTTTCGGCGAAGCGATCTCCTACCTGAAGCTCGGCAGCCGAGTCGCTCGCACCGGCTGGAATGGAAAGGGCATGTGGCTGGAACTCCAGGTTCCCGATGCTCACTCGAAGATGACGCTCCCCTACATCTTCATGAAGACGGCGGACCACAATCTCGTTCTCTGGCTCGCGTCGCAGACGGACATTCTGGCCGACGACTGGCTGGTGGTGCTCTGATGCAGACCACCGGCCCCCTCTTTCGAATCGAGAAGTCCACCTGCGGAAACTTCATCCGCGTGCATCTGGGAGGCAAGACTGAAGTGCTCTCGATGAGCACCTGGTCGAAGGCGATCGGGCATTCTGGGGAGTTTCGCCACAACCCCGAACTGAAGCCGGTCGAGCCGACGACCCCCAACGAACCGGACTGTGCTTGATGCTCACGCGCGAGATGATCGAAAAAGCGCTCCCCACTAATTTGAGGAGTGCCGCTACCCAGGCTTTCACGGACCAGGTGAACAACCTGTCGGCAGATCCCTTGGTGGCTGAGAGCATCCGCGAGAATTTCATCTCGTATTCGAGGGTGCTCCAAGAGGGGAAATTTAAGACGGAAGACTACCTGCACGCGGTCGCCTACGTGAGCTTCAAGCACATGGGCTACTCGAACCAGGATGCCTATTTCCGGACTTTCCCCCAGCGCCACGCCAATCTCTTGGCCAAGGGCACTTCGGGCAAAGACATTGCGGCTTACGTCTCAGCGTTCCACCGGGGCAAGCTCGTGAACCTTGTCATGGAGCAGAGCCTCGTTCCGATCTGGATCCTGAACCAGGACGTCTACCAGAAGGCGATCAACACCCAGGTCGAGATCATGGAGGACGACACCCTCCCGGCTGTGGCTCGAACGGCTGCTGCGAATTCGGTGCTCACCCATTTGGCGAAGCCAAAAGAGATGGCGAACACCATCAATTTCACGGTCGCTGAGAGTTCGGGAATGTCCGAGATGCGGCAGCTCCTCACCGATCTGGCCCGAAATCAGCGGGCAGCCATCGAAGGGGGAACTTCTCCTCGGGAGATCGCCAGTCAGAAGCTGATCGATGTCACCCCGAATCCTAGTCCCTCACTGGTTCCAAAATAATGGAACTCCTCAAGCAAGAACTCGATATTTGGCTCGATGGCGTCAATTATCAGGCTCTGAATTCGTCGGACTATGTGCCGTCTGAGTTCGCCCTCACCTTCATGAATTTCATCAAGCTCGTGAACGGCGCCGAAGGCGAAAGCCACAAGACTCCCCCTGTTCATTTGAAGATGCTCGACAAGCTCGTCGAGCCCAGCCCCTATGTGGCGAACCTCTGTTTCCGTGGAGCAGCGAAAACGACGCTGTTCATGGAGTATTTCGTTCTCTTCCTGGCTTTCTATGGTTACCTGCCGAACTTCGGGAAGATCGAGGGGATGATCTACGTCTCCGACTCGATGGAGAACGGCGTCAAGAGCGCTCGAAAGAACATCGAGTTTCGCTACGAATCCAGCCCTTTCCTGCAATACTGGATCCCTGAAGCCCACTTCACGGACAACTACCTCGAGTTTCGAGCCAAAGAGGGCAATCGACTCGGCGTAAAGATGTTCGGCGCCAAGACAGGCCTCCGCGGAACGAAGATTTTCGGGAAGCGGCCTCCTCTTGCCGTGCTCGATGACCTTGTGAGTGACGACGACTCCAAGTCCAGGGTCCAGATGGAGGCCATCAAGGACACTGTCTATAAGGGAGTGAACCACGCTCTTGATCCGACCCGCCGCAAAGTCATCTTCAACGGCACTCCCTTCACCAAAGACGACATTCTCATTGAAGCCGTCGAGTCTGGCGCATGGGATGTGAATGTCTGGCCGGTCTGTGAACGTTTTCCCTGCACTGAGGAGGAGTTCTCCGGGGCTTGGGAGGACCGTTTCACGTTCCAGTACGTCAAAGATCAATATGACATGGCGGTCAAGACGGGGAAGCTCGCTGGATTCTACCAGGAACTGATGCTGAGGATCACCTCAGACGAAGAGAGGCTCGTTCAAGACGACGAGATCAAGTGGTACAACCGATCGAAGCTCCTTGAGATGAAGGGGAACTTCAACTTCTACATCACCACGGACTTCTCGACCTCGAAAAAACAGACTGCGGACTTCTCTGTCATCGCTGTGTGGGCCTACAACTCCAACGGACAATGGTTCTGGGTGGATGGAGTCTGTGCTCGGCAGACAATCGACATCACCTTCAATGACCTGTTCCGGCTTGTGAGCGAATATCACCCGCAACAGGTGGGCATCGAGGTCACTGGCCAGCAGCAGGCCTACATTAAGCTCCTCCAACAAGAGATGATGAACCGGAACATCTGGTTTTCGTTCGCTTCGAGTGAAAAATCAGGTGAAGCAGGCATTCGACCGGTCGTGGATAAGCTCTCCAGGTTCAATATGGTCGTTCCTTGGTTCAAATCATCTCGCATGTGGTGGCCCGAGGAGATGAAACTCACCGTGATCATGGGTCATTTCTTGCAGCAGATTAAATTGGCGACTAAGAATGGCCTGAAGGGCAAAGATGATTGCCTAGATACGATCTCGATGCTTGGGTATCTGACGCCGTGGAAACCATCCGAAGGAACTGCTTCTTCAAGTTCTTCTGAGGGACCTTACGACGAAGACACACCGGAAGCGGACACCAATCGCTTATCCTCTTACGTTGTGTGAGGCATCGTGACGCTTGCTGAACTCTTTGAAATGCTCTCGTATGACGAGTTGCAGAACCTTTCGATCTCGGCCGAGGGAAATGGCGGGATCATTGCGTCTGCTCAGCCCAGGATCGTCAATTACCTCAACGAAGCGCTGCTGAAGCTCTATTCCAGGTTCGTTTTGAAGGAAAACGACATTCTCGTGCAAATGTTCGACTCGGTGACGTTTTATCACCTGATTCCACCGTTTGCCGTGACTTTCGTCCCTGGAGTTGGGCAAGACAATGAGCGTGTCCGATACATCCTGGACCTGCCGGATGAGCCTTTTACGGGCGGAATTATCAAGATTTTGTCGGTTTTCAACAGTGAAGACGCTCTTGAGCTGCCTTTGAATGATGAAAGCGAGCGTTTCTCGGTTTTCACGCCCCAAGCACACGTTTTGCAGGTTCCAAATCCCATCCATGGTCGCGTTCTCAATGTTCGCTACCAGCAACGCCATGATAAAATTCAAGGCGAATTGGATGAAAACATTTGGATTCCCGATGTATTGCTTGGGGCGCTGACTTCGTACATCGCCTACAAGGTCTTTAGCCATATAAATACTGTGCCCAGCACGGCTAAGTCCCAAGAGTTCATGGCGACTTACGAGGCGTTTTGTACTGAGGTCGTCGATCGGGATCTCGTGAATTCGAGCATCTCCCAGTCAAACCTTCGATTTGGAAGAGGAGGATGGCGATAATGGGATGCCGATGCACGCTGGACTACTACGGCTCGAACTTTGCCCCGCTTGTGGACAAGCAGATCGGCACTGCGTTCTGGACCGTGAAGTGTGTCCACGACAATCTTGAGAACATCGCCTACGTCGTCACCAATATGGAAGCGATCATCACGCTGGCGACCCAGGTGACGACGCTCCAGACGCAGGTTGCAGCGCTTCAGGCACAGGTTGCCGCTCTGACGCCTCACTAAGTCGTGGGAATCCTCGCCTTCGTTCCGTTTGCGACGTTCCTTCAGCTCAATCCGCTGAAGAACCACTCCAGTCGCGTGATCATCCCGAACTTGATTTTCGGGTTGAGCGTCGCTGATGCGTTTTTGCAGACGATAAGCGGGACGAGCCTGGATATTTCAGTGTCCGATGGGACGCTTGAGACCATTTCGAGTGCAACACTCGAGCTGAGCGGCACCACGCTGACTTTCACCTCGCTTGCAGTCGGTAGCACCTTCGACATGACCTTCACGGTGACCAATTCCGGCACCGTGGATCTCATCCTTTCTTCACTTACAGCCACTGGTGACTTCTCGGTCACTTACATCGCGAGGGACTGAACGATGGCTAATGCAGTTTACCCGAGTTTTCGAACCAAGCTCCTCTCGCCGGGCATCAACCTTGCGACGGTGACCATCAAGGCGATCGGCGTCACGGTGACGTCGGGTTCGACGAACTATACTTACAATGCTGCTCATGCGAACCTGTCGGACATCGCTTCGGGCTCCATCTTCGTTCCGGCTGTCGCTCTCAGTTCGCTGGCGGTCGCTTCCCAGGCGCTCACTGCGGCTTCTGTCGTGTTCCCCTCGGTGGCCATTTCTGGTTCCCTCAAGGTCGATGCGATCATCCTCTACATCGACACGGGCACGCCCAGCACCTCGACGCTGATCGGTTACATCGACACGGCGACGGGTCTTCCGGCCACTCCCACCGGGCAGAACATCACGCTCAACTGGTCCGGCGCCGTTCTGACGGATTGAGGCTGAGTCAATGACCGCACCCTCTGTCGTCAGTGAGGCTTATTTTCCCTGGACGGGCGCTTATCCGCTCGCTTCATCGAATTCCTATGACTCGACTGGCACAGATGGCCTGATCGTTTTCTTCTTCTCGGCTACGGGTACTTCGTTCGTCCCGGTCGCCACTTATGGTGGCGTGACTGGCACGCTTATTGGCCAAAATACGGTTCCGGCTCAGACTTCGGCCGGGACGCTCTGGGCTTGGTCGTTCCGCGGATATACGCCAGGTGCGGGCACCCTCCTGATCTCGTCGTCGACGAACTATGCTGACTCGGGTTGTTGCTATGTCGTCGGGCTCACCGGCACGCAAAGCTCGATGCTGGGCAATTCCAGCATTGTGGTCTCCGGAACTCCCTCGGGAAGCGCCTCGATCACGGCCGCTGGAGCCAACAGCACCTTCATTGGACTGGCGGCGAGCTGTCAGGCTCCTGGCGTCACTGGTTCGGGCTCGCCCGCTCCCACGCTGCTCGAATCCAACACCACAGCCACAAACAACCTGGGCAATGTCTACTCGCAGGCGAGTGTAAGTTCTGGCGCAACGGTTTCGATCTCGTCGAGCGCCGCTTACAACTACACAGCGGCTGCTGTTGTCGAGGTTTTGGGCGCTTCGAGCGGTCCAAGCATCACTTCTGGCCCCCTTTCGCTCTCGACGAGCTTGGGTGCGGCAACTGTGCGTGTGCCCCCTGTTGTCACGGCTGCCCCCCTCTCGCTGAGTGTTTCCCTTGGTTCGGAAACTCTCGTCGTCACGCCCATTCCTCCGAGCATTTTGGCTGGGCCTCTCGCTCTGACGATCAGCGAAGGTGGCATCGTCGTCACTTTCCCGAATTCGATCACGGCTCCGCCGCTGGTTTTGTCTTTGGGGCTGGGCGCTGCAAGCGTCGGCTCCCCGGTCTCGATCACGGCTGGTCCCTTGCCGCTGACGATCGCTCTGGGCAGCGAAACTGTCGGGATTGCAGCCACTCTGACGACGCCGATCACCATTCCGGCAGGTGGCAGCGTCACGGTCACGGTTCGCTTCACGCCTACGGTTGCAGGATCTCGCACCGGGGCTCTGTCGATCGTCTCGAATGCGGCTTCCAGCCCGAATACTGTGGCCCTCACAGGCACAGCTGTGGCGAGTGGATCGGCTCCCCTGTCCAGGCTTTCGATCTCCGGAAACCAGTTCGTCGACTCCAGCGGCAACAAAGTGCGCCTGAAGAGCGTCAATTGGTTCGGTGGCGAGAGCACGAATTACATTCCTCATGGGAACTGGATCCGTCGCTACACCGACATGCTCTCCCAGATGAAGACGATGGGCTTCAACTGCATTCGCTTGGCGTTCTCAGGAGACACTTGCTCTCCCGGTCGGACTCCTCCGGGCACGGCTTTCGACGCCACGCTGAACCCCGAATTTGTCGGGCAAACCTCGCTTCAGATCTACGATCTGATCATCGCTTGGTGTCAAGCGAACTCGATGTACGTCGTGCTCGATCATCACCGTTGCTCGGCAGGCGCTGGAACTGACACAGGCATCGTTGCTCCCTATTCCACGACGCAATGGCAGGCAGACTGGGTGCTCTTGGCCACTCGATACGCTGCGAACACCTGCGTTGTCGGCGCCGACGTGCATAACGAGCCCTACGTCTACACCTGGCTCGAATGGAAAGCCCTTGTCGAGCCTCTGGGCAACGCAATCCTCGCTGCTGCTCCTGCCTGGCTCATCTTCGTGGAGGGCGTTGGCGCCTTCACGGGCACGTCCAATGGTGTCACCTACGACAACGACAATACCTGGTGGGGTGGCCAGCTCATGGATGTCGCCAACAATCCGATCACGCTCTCAGTGCCGCACAAAGTCGTCTATTCGCCCCATGAGTATGGTCAGAGCGTCGGTTCGCAGGCTTGGTTGTCGACCGATAGCTCGCCTGTCACTGGTTACCCGGCCGGGATCTACACTGAGATCCACAAGCACTGGGGCTACATCTACGAGCAGGGCATTGCCCCGATCTGGGTGGGCGAAATGGG